>Ga0247611_10001765_pt1 | contig 37739 bp, 56 predicted proteins | sample 177DNAGHGhighgp2_FD_192422 | JGI IMG/M metagenome (GOLD analysis project Ga0247611, IMG submission 192422) | Sheep rumen microbial communities from Palmerston North, Manawatu-Wanganui, New Zealand - 1770 DNA GHGhigh gp2 | ecosystem: Host-associated > Mammals > Digestive system > Stomach > Rumen... | reverse complement strand
TGGATTCGAGATCACTGGTGACGGCGTTATCGTTCGCCGTGATGGAAAGGAGATTCCTGAATGTTCGTTAAAGAGTACAGACGAGCCTTCTCCCACGAATGGAGCATCATGATTGATCGTCAACTGGATATCCCCAAGAAGGCACATGAGGTATTCGTTTTAGGACCAAAGAATCCTCCTGAAATATGGGGTGCTACCAGTGAGGATGCCCGTAGAGATCTTCATGAACAGGATATTCTTGTGACTGATGCTGAAATGAAATTTCTGATGGATTTACGTCTATCACGCATTGAATACTGCATCAGAGTCACAGTCAATGCGTCATTCATGCCGGAATCAACCGATGAGATCTGCCAGAAATATTTTGAAGATCGCTGGAATCATATTCGAAAAGTGTTCGATAATGTCACCGATGATCAAGCCCTGGAGATCGCTCATCACATCGAGAAAGAGTATCTCGGTATGCATGGTGATAGCTGGCATCTATAAGGAGGATATGTATGGCAAATAATTATGAATCAGCATGGAAACATCTGAAAACGTTTGTTTCGGATATGGCGTTTTATTCAACGCCATACAAAGGAAATGGTTTTCAGGCTATCTTGCATAAAATGGAAGAACTGGAAAAAGCTCTGACCGATGAAGATACTGTGATGTCAAAAGATGAATCATCAACAACGATATCCAGTATTCTTCGTAAGTATAATTTGTCAACAGACGATACCGCATTCACTGCAGAAGATTTTAAGGTTGCAAAGGAAAATTTCGAAGCAAGCAACTGTGTTTATGAGATTGCTCATGAACTTGAAAGTCAGTTGATTGAAGCTTCAGATGCTGCAGCACGAGAAGTTGATACATGGGTACTGGATATATTCAAAACGCTTTACGGTTGTAAAAGCGTTGACGATGTATATCTCAAGATGACTCATCAGCAATATCTCAAAGAATTCAAACGTGTCATTGAACGCGTCAATGAACGATTGGAATATATTGACAATTCACAAGCCAAATGCGAACGTGACGGAGATACAATAACATATTATCCGTTACATGGATATCGATTGAATGTCCCCAAAGAACCCATCAAACCTTCTGAGGAACTGTATCAGAGTCTGAAATCATTGTGGGAGGACGTATACAATGAAAATTGAAAGCTGGAATATCAAACAGTCATCGACAGGGATGCTCGATTTTGCTGTCAGAACAGAAGTCTCATTCGTAACGAATGATGACATTGACCGTGACACACTTCTCGAGCATCTTAAACTTTATGACGGATCAACAACAGAGTCGATTGATCTGGAATTTTATTTGCGGATGAAGAAATTTGCCGAGGAAGATGAAAAGATTCATGATTTCTATCGTGGAAGAAGCCCGGAACAGATTCAGGAAATCTGTGACGGAATATATGATAGAATTCATGAACTTGTTGGACGCAATGTAAGATCACCGCAAGTTGATTGGGACTACCGCAAACTCTCGGTTGGCATCGAGATTCTGCGCGCTTACAATATTTGGTGGGTACCACCGACAAAGGAGGAAAATAACAATGGCGAAGCTGAAAACAACGAAGGTATTTGATCGGAATCATTATCCGATTGGAACGGCGGTATGTATCAGAACGGAATATGAGATTCCTCCATCATCAGTTGAACATGGTATCATTACCGGATATACGGCTGGTGACGCATCAATGTTACTCATCACGCCTACAGTATGCCATGGATTCCGGTCAGATCGTAGAGAGATTTCTGCTGAATCTGTTGAGCAGGGAACCGTAAAGCTGACACGCTTACTTCCGGAATCCCCGGAAGTTGAAGAAATGGATTATGAGTCAGCATTGAAGGAGGTAACCGGACGTGGATGATACCAGAAAACTTGATTATGTGTTTTTCACTGTACGTGAATTCGCATACAAAATATTTGAAACAGTTGTGAATGACTTCAAAGACATGTTGATGGAAACTTGTCCTGAAGACAAACGAATTTGCATCTTCAACTTTGATCAGGATGATTCGCATGATACTGACGACGTGATTGTACATGAACATGTACAACTCGAATATCTCACCATTAATCCTGATGCAGCTAGAGCAACTTCTCAACTTTGTGTAGGTATCGTGTTGATGGAATCTCGGGTATCTGACAAGTGGCATTTGGTTGTAGATATCCCGGCTACAAAAAACCATTTTGAGTATGATTTCTGGATCGAGCATGAGGACAATGACCCAGTTGATGAAAAGACTGCATATTCGTTTCGCGGCACTACCAGAAGTAATGCTCTCTCGCATGATATGACGGATTACCAGGGATACAAATATTACAAGCAATTCCTGTACGATTCTATACAGGGCATCGTCGGGAATTCGCATGTTGCTGTTAGGACAGATCCTGATAATCCGGATGCGTTCGTCTATCGTTAATTACGGAAGGAGCCAGAAACATATGAGACGTTGTTTTACAAGTGTGGCTGCTGCAGCGCAATGGGTTGTGGTCACATTGTATATGACATCGCTTGACCATTTATGCAGTGAATATGGTTTTAGTTATGATGAACTGCGTGTCCTCATGTCTAATAATCATTACTGTATCTTCCAAAACAATAGCGAGGTACCATTGTTCATAGTAGATGCGCTGCCAGAGGGCGACAAACATAAAATGCCGGAGAATCAACGTACGGTCATCATGAAGTTCCCGCGGTTTGGCGTGGTGACACGAGCCATTGATATTATATATAATAGCGATGGTTCGGTTGATTTCGTAAAAAGACCGGATTATACATCATCACCGGCAACATTTGATGAAGAAGTCGATTTCATTGAATGGTTCACATTACTCATGAAACAACTCCGATTTCTGCATAAGGAAACAACAGTGGAGGTTAATCAATGACACCGGAAGAAATCAAGAAACACAATGAAGCCGTTCTCAGCAGAGACTGGTCCCCTGAGTTCATCACAAAGATGATGAAAGCGATACTGCTCTCTCATGAGAAATACGGATGGATGTCTCAGACATATCCAGAACTCGCACAAGCAATCAAGTGCATCCCAGATCGTATTGATGCGTATAATAAGACGCACAATAAGGATTATCTGATTGACATTGCAAACTTTGCAATGATCGAATATATGCACTCCATGTTCCCGGACGCACACTTTACTCCGACAGATTCAGATAAATCTGTTGGACTTGGCGGTGGGATCTCATACAAGGAACTGATGGAGGGAGAACCATGAAAGAGTCATTCACCTTGGTTTCCGGTTTCTATTGGAAAGAGGTGTTCAAACCGTCATTTATTGGACGGCTCCAGACGGGTATCGCAAGAATCTTTGGTGTCGGTGATCGAAAAAAGAAATACGCCACCACAAAGTTCAACCTCATCATCGAACCGGTTGAAAAATCGGAACCTGTTAAGCAGACCGAAGAGTTTGTTATCACAGAGAAAAGCACGCTCCGGGAAATTGCAGAACATAACCCGGAGATGTTTAAACGGCTGATGTATGCGGCATTTGGTCCCGGATGGGATGAATATTTTCTCTGGAAAGCAACTGCGATAAAGGAGGCTAAAGAACATGACAGTGAGTCAGTTGAAAGCAATTCTTGAATCACTCGAAACGACGGGTGCCGGCAATTATCAGATTAAGTTTTGCTGTGAGGCAAAACGCGAAACAAATGCAAATGGGACGGGAGCCGTTGTGCTCCCGTCTCATGTATTTGACTTCTCCGACAAAAAATATGAGTTCAAAACCAACAGTTATCTGACCAACAATGGGATGTATCCGTGTAAAACAACAATTTGTACGGACAACATTGATGTGAATCCAGCAGATGAAACCGTCACATTCCATCAATCCTGAAAGGAGAAATACATGGCAATATCATTTGTAACATTCCTTGAAAGGGTTTCTCCCACTCGAGTAAAACTTCGAGTTGTGATGTGGCATGATACATTCGAATTGTTTGTTGACAAAAACTACACACAGCGTATCAACTTCACAGATTACAGTACAGAGGAATGGAACGAGATCGACTTTGAGTCTTTAAATGAGTGCGCATGTTGGATTGACGCTTATATAGGACAAGATACCGCTTGTGTATTTGGAATACCGAAACAAGAAATCGTCAACGATATAATGTCGCAGTATATAAGAGAAAATTATCCAGGAGCAAGTGAATTCAATTCAATATTTATGGATCATAAACTTTCCGGTGAATGGTTGCGGATTTGCAAACAATACGATCCAAATCTGGAAAAGGTTCTTACCGAGGCGAATGCTAAGAAAATCGGTATCAATATTCCGAAAACCGATGTGATGATCGAAAAGATTAATGCGTCGATCGATTCACTTGTTGATGACAGTTGGGCTGCAGAACATTTGAAAGATGAGATCAAGAATATTCTGAATGGGGGTAAGTGAAATGACGATAGCTTCTGTGATTGATAGATTTATCGGCCCATATGAATTCTTGAATAATTATTATCCGTGTGAAATTCACACAAATGATGGATTGATCTTTTACAGTTCGGAAGCATATTATCAGGCATGCAAACTTAAAAATCCAAAAGAGCGTGTAAAATTTGCCGAGATCAAGGATCCTCAAAAAGCACATGATCTTGGTAAGAAAATTTCATTGCGCTCAGATTGGATGATTGTGCGGGCAATCGCTATGGATTTTGTTGTGATGGAGAAATTCTATCAGAACGCTGAATTGGCGCAGAAATTAATTGATACCAATCCGGCAACTTTGATCAATGGCAATTTCAATAATGATTCGTATTGGGGTAAAATACCGGTTCCGGTTGGAAAAAGTAATGTGTGGTATGGCGAGAACCATCTCGGACAAATTCTTGAGAATTTGCGCTGGTTGCTTCATTATGAATTCGGACCGGGTTCTCCAAAGGAGATGTACGATCATCCACCGTATCATCAGACTATCGATGAGTATATCGAAGAGCAAATAGTTGAAGTTAATTCTGTTGATTGGTCCGCCGATGATCGAATCAATTCTGCCGTAGACCTTGCATGGAGATACGGTGGTATCGACGGTGATCATCACCAGAAATGGTTGGTTGATCAAATGCTTCGTCAAATATTGACACCTGATGAATATAACAAATTTGTTGCGAAGTATGAATCCAACGGTGATTACAAATGGGAAAGAGGTATTGCACCATGAATAAGAGACAACGGAAGAAATTTACGAAACGACTGTTCGTTTATCGCTATCGCCATTTCAAAGAAGCGTTGCGATTGGCCAGACTTGTTTTTGCCGGACACATGAAAAGAACCGGTAAACCTTTGGAGGATTGGCAGAAGATTCAGCTGTGGAGGAATATCGTGAATATTGTCCGTCACCCAAATGTTCAGACATTCACGTTCCGGTATTTGCGATTTGCCAGTTCACTTGTTCCGACAGATAAATTGCCTGTGAAAATTCCATCAAAACCGCCAATTATGATAACAGATCGAGAGGAGATCGGAGAGTATGAACCAGCGTCAAAAGAAGAAGCTCTGGAAACGTGATGGACATTTCCATTATCGCGATTATTTCTGGTGGCAACGTGTATGGACACTCGCAGAAGCGAAACACGGTGTTGAGTACGTGAATGCATGGAGGCTGGAGGCAGCCAACATGAAAGGTTTTCAGCGAAATATGATTTACATCGTGACATCGCCTTTCACGACGAACCGCTTTAAATCGTGGCCGGTGGATGTAACACTTTTCCGAGGTGTATATCCTGGCGCACAAGTGGTTCCGTCACCAACAGACAAACCCGAGATCGATATTCATTATACAGATTTTACGGAATTCTCGGAATCAACTCCGGAGTTTGCATCTAAGGTTGAACGGTATCTCAACGAATGGCATGCATATATGAATAACCGTGAAAAGGCGGCATCATCTGCCTGTGAAGCAATGGGAATGGAGGCAGATTGAATGCATTGGAGAAAACGTAAAAGATTGCGTCGTATTGCACAGCATTATGGATACACTCATTACTGGGAATGCAAACGTAATCTGAAGTTTTGTATTCATTATGCCGCATTCGAATATGCACTCAACAACGGTTCGATTCATTGGTCAGAGATTCTTCCCAGAATGAATCAAATGTTTTGCAAAGCAGGATTTCCTGAGTATTGTATGACTCAGGAAGAATGGTATGCAAAAGTTATGAAGCACGTTGACGAGCTTGAACAACAGGACGGGATGATCGTTCAATTTAAAAATGATGAATCCACGTCTCAATCAATCAAAATCGACAAACCAACAAATATTATCGTTAAACACAATTTTGATTGATACTCTTGGGAGGAACCATAATGAACTGGAGAAAACGAAAGAAGCTTCGTAAGATTGCGCATGCGCATGGAAAATCCCATTATTATGAATGGAGAAGTATAATTTATGGGCTATGTCATCTCAATCTATATATGGCATATTGTGTAGCGAAACAAAGTGAAGCTTGGCGAGTATTGGTTGGCAAGGAGGACAATCATGTTTAAGGAAGTACATACATTGGAAGATCTCAAATATGTACACTTTGTTGTGTTGATATTTCGAGATGCTGATCAATGCGGAAAGCATTATATTGACCTCAACAAACAGAATCTTACTCCAAACAAACAATATTGGGCATTGGTCACCGATGTCAGAGAGGCAAATGATATTCATACAAAAGATGCATTTCATGTTGCCTTTAAAAGTGATGATAATTGTATGCATGGATTATGGATCTTTTGTAATCTGTGCGAGAACGGTCTCACCGCATACACCTTCAGAACACCAGATGAAGAAATGGCACTGTTAAATTATAAAGCTGACAAAATCGCTGACATCTTGGAACGGACTGTGTTAAAATACGATGAACATCCGAGACGTTCTGAAGATGAAAGTCTCCAGACGATTCTTGAAAGAAATGCGGATGAAAAGTATATCAAAGAACTCTGTCAAGAAGTGGGGTTATATGATCCCAATAACCATGACACGCTTAATATCGAATGGTTGCATTGGAGGCCCAGACATCAATACAGAGTTTATTATAGTCAGAACGGAAACAGAAATGGTGTCTCATTTATCGTTAGCATCGGTGGGCAGATTCTGGATCCATCTGAATAAAATATTGCATAAACACCGGGGGTTCTCCCCGGTGTTTTTTTTTATCGTTGAAATGTATATTATTAATGCGATAACACACAATCATGTGTGAAAATAAGGAGGTATGCAAAAATGAAAAACCCGACAAAAGGAGATTTCAAGTACATCACATTTGTGGAAATTGAATTTTTCAAGAGCCACATTATCCCACCAACATGGGATATCAAAGCGTCACCATTCGCACGATACTATGCGTTGGTGACAAATGCATCCGATTATACAATATCGGTTGTATTCAAAGATGATTCTAACAAACTCATCGAAACTTTAATCCCGTTCTCTGCATTTGATAAAACATTGCATGTGAACGCGATTCGCGATATGAAAGGAGATATGCAACATGATGTGTCTTGAATTTCCGGGTAAATCATTTGATGAATGCAAATTCGATTTTCCGGATGACATGAAAAAACTTGTTGATCTTCTTGAGCGAGATGGCATCAAGATCAATTGTGATCTGAATACGCTTGAGAAACTCTGGTATGCTTTCTCTGAAACATGGGACGCTCATTTTCTGAACGTTTCTAACACAGATGAAGACGATACCTATCCCAGATTCCTTGAATGGGTTAAGAACATCGACATCGATACAGCAGACCATATGAATTACTATGGGACGGTAACCAACGAAATATACCGTCCCTGGGATAGAAAGGATGATGATGAATGAATCATCTGTATTTTTGTGCGTTGTATAAGTATCTCTGTGAAAAGAGGTATAATGCGTCGTATGTTCATGTTAAACCCGAACACTACTGGGATCCATACACATTAATTAGATTTCAGAGACTCGACCCGAAAGCTGATAATCCGGACAATCCTGACATTCAGTGTCTGTTCGTGTATCTATCATACAACCAGGGTTTATGTATTATTGACCCGAAAGCAATGGAAATGCTTATGCTCCATGAACGGTTGTATCATCTGAGCTATGCTGATCCGGATTGGATCGAACTTCGGACGGGTGGATTCAAGAAATCAGAGATGCTCAAAGAGATTGAAAAAGATAAACCGTTCCACAGATGGTTCGATATCAGATCTAATATCGAATTCGATCTTGGGCGGGGTGATTACAACTGCTTGAGAGAAGAGCAAAAAAATAAGCTGATCACCGACTATGTCTTTGACATTGAGAAAGACATGGGTATTTGGCCACCATATCTCATCGGTGAAATGATGGATGATTCCGGTGAACGAATGAAGAAGGAAGCGATGTTAAATGGCCGGTATTTGTTTTCAATTGGTCTGATTCAGGTTCTCAGTGCTATGGCTACAGAACTTGACAAACGTTATCTTCCGACTGTTATTGGTCAAACTGATGGAATCAAATCAGTCTTCAAAACATTCGGCGGAGATGAGTTCGAAGTATACTGGGGAAGGATGTGGGCGTGTAGTGGAACATATAGCCCAGCAGGTATGTGGTTGACATGTTTCGATAATGGGTTAATTCGTATCGATATGCCACACACACTTCAACAGACGGATATTATTCAACTTGATCCAAGAACTTTCATACGTTTACCGTACCCGGAGATTTACACTGAAGGGGGTAACTATCTTCCAACTGAGCGGTGGTATGATGTACTGAAGTTGAAGATCAATGAGTATCTGATGCAGGTGAACATCAAACCCCCTACAACAGAAAGGATGAAAGATGAGAGTTCGGAAAATCGTTGAGCTCATGCAAGGGCTTATTGAAAAAGGGTATGGGGACTATGATCTGGAATTCGTGTGTGATGAGATTCGTGATTATGGTTGTCATATGGATGAAAGATCGTTGGATCTTGATGAAGGCTATAAAACCGAAATCGATGATTCTCATCATAGAATCGAAATACATGGAGGATAAAATAAATGAATACAAATACTGAACGTGTGGCATGTCATCCCAACATGCCAATTTGTCTCATGTTAACATGGACGATTTATACACTGGATGGATGCTCAGGCGGTGGTCTCGCGCATGTCGTTGTTGATGAAGAAAACCTGGACATTGCATGCATCAATGCGACGCTTGCGGATTGCAATAAACCGGAAAACAAGGATCGTCCTGAACGTTATCTTGTTGGGGCTCTGATGGAGTATATGCAGAAAATGACGTTAAAGCAAAGATATCTGATGTATCGATTTGCAGAAGATAATACTGACTTCATGAATGATTTCGATGAGGCAAAGTACTTTGAGTCAAAATACAATGATTGGTATGATCTGCGTGAGGACTACATCAATTCGACTCTGCTTCCGAAGTTGAAAGAGTTCTGTGAGCGAAAGGAGTGCTTGAATGAACTGGAAGAAACGTAAGAAGCGTAGACAGCTGCTTCAACATTATCAGAGAAAAAGAATTAAGTCTTTAATAAGATTACTGAATGAAGTGCATGCCAGCAAGAAAACTCGCGCGCGATTTATCAAGTTTTGTATACAACATTCGTTGCACAATTACAACGAGATCGTCCGTAAAAAGGCAATTCGTCGGAAACCCAAATCATCATCAGTCCAAACAAGGAACTTACGTGTATATGACTATAACGGTTTCATGAATGCAATCAATAACGATAAGCGGATCGCGACCTTGAAGAAATCAGGAAAATGGCTAGGTGAAATTGACCATCATTCTGACAGACTGCCTGGCGGCGAGAATTGGAGCTATCCTGCACAGACGCATGTTGATCTTGCACAACATCCCGATGTAACAACCGAAGCCAGAATCGGTATATCACCAAAAGGAGATGTAAAATTTTATGGATTTGACATCTGCAAAATATGATGCGTCTGATGATGACATTGATGCATTTCGCAAGAAACTCCAAGAGGAAATTCAAAAGATAATGGATAGTCCCATGGTTATACGTCCAGCTATGGATCTATTACATTTGCCGAATCCATTACCACCGTTCAAACCAGATGATGTTGCTCTGGAAAAGTTAGAGTGGATTATGCCACCAATACCAGTTGAAGACGAATGCCGAAAGGAGAATTGCAATGACACATGTGATCAAAAAGAATGATTGCACTGATGTCAATCAAGCAACCGCAGAGTTCATCAATGGACTTGATTCGGATTTCGTGATTGATAAAATTGATATCATGGAAGATGAAGCTATAGTCGAATTCCATCAGATGGAAGGATCTCAATCTGCGTTATAACATATATATTGTTTATGCGAAGGAGTGTATGATAGATCATGGTGAAAAATGAATTCATTGACAAGTTACTTGTATTCATAATTGGCATTGTGATCGGATTTTTATTGGCTTTTCTGATTTTGGCAAGCATGTACAAAAAAGCGGTCAATGATGTCGAGAAAGATCAAGAACACATGTGCAGCTGTTCTTGTTGCTGTAAAGAAAAGGGAGAAACATAAATGAAATTTATGATATGTGATAGAGATACATATCACGAGATTCCAACACCTGATCACAATCCTTATGAAGACAAATATGTCGCTATCATGCAGAACTATGGATTGACAACAGGTGTATGGTATCCGTGTGAACTCATCTCAACGTTACCATGTCCAGACATGTCTGTATGGGCATACGACATCAAGTTATCGAATACACTGAAGTATATCCGTGTGTTGAAAAGTGAAATCGATAATGGATATACTAAACTCGATTTTGAAGAAGGAGTTGATCATAATGGAACGTAAATTCATCGTGAAAATCAATGGGATACCACTTCACAAGTGGTATTTGTATCATGAGGAAGGTATGCAACATGTGTGTCCCGAATGTGGCCATGTCGAACAGGTTTCACAATCAGAGCTTGACGCGTGCCAGACACTGCAACCGAGAAGCATCAACATGTTTTCGAGCATGTACGCGAAAGTTGCACCACGTATCGAATGTGCACGATGTGGATTCCGCAATCCATATTGGATGTTTTGTATTCGGAAATATTCAAAGGAATTGACCATTGCCGACGTCATCAAGAATACTTTCCCCAAATACACATTTGATGATAAGTCTGTCGTGATTGATAGCATGCCGCAAATTCCCCGAAACAATTGGATTTGGAATCGATTGGCAAAAGATTTCGAAGGTGACACACTTGATGTCATTTACCTCACACCCAGACGTGGACATTATGCAAACTTTGGAGGTTAATGATGGCAGCACCGATTCCGAAGAACGACACCCCTGCAGAAAAGGTCAATGTTCCAACCCTGCTGGAAGGTGCCCTCGAGATTGGTTGGATGGATAAGCGAAACAATTACAAAGACTGGGAATCTAATGGAAATCATCCGCTCACAGAAGATGATTTCTATTGGATCGCTGATATTGCACTGAATGAGGCATATCCCTGTTGTTGGTTTCCGTATACAAACAAATATCTCAGGGGACTGAAAATTGAGTATATCCGCATTGGTGAAATGAGGATCAATATCAATGATTATCACAGGATCTTTACACGCAGGGGTGGGACAAAACCATATACAAACTTTGGAGGTTAATATGGAAATATTGAGAACAGACTCTATTGATTCGCTATTTGAACAATATGCGGATCTTAAGTATGTCGGTGGAAACTGGATGAGAGCTGCAAATCGTATTGACACGATTGTTGATAACCACATCAAAGCAGATCCGATTAAGAACCGCGATTACATCGTGGAACTGCGTTACAGATATGATGCAGACATTAAGGCGGGTCGTCCTTTCAGCTATGCGACTGAACTCATCTATCATGAAGATGACCGCGATGGATATTGTTGGCTGAATGACTGGTATGAAGGCCAGCAGGATATTGACGTGATGCGGATCATCGCGGTGGACGACATCGATCAGTTTGAATTCATTGAATGTGATCCACTCAATATCACAACTGAAAACTATGCAAACATCTTTGATGCTACAATCCAATCATGGATGAAGAAGCATGATATGTATACCGATGTGATTGTACGAATCGCATACAAACTGAAAGACGATGATGAAATCAAGATTCGAAATGAGTTCCTCGAGTTCAATGGGAACGAATGCGTTTTCGAATGGACACATAAGTGGATACCGGAAAACCTGGAATTTTTCTATGCTACAGGAATCATTGATCCATGTGACATCGAAAAGTATACAACTGTGTACACAAATCCTGATGACCCATCATATCGGGAAATGATCCGTATGGTTTCTGCTCCCACTGATCTTGAAGGTGTGTACAGAAGACTCGATGCAACATTGAAAAAGTTTGCTACCGAGAATGATTGCATGGGCGAGGAACTCATCGTATTGTGGACACATTTTGAAGATAATCAATATGTGCTTCGACAGGATGTCTTCCATTTATTACAGTCGACATTATGGGATGCTCCTGATAAAATGTATCAGGTCCCTGGTGAAGCATTCGCTGTATATCGGGACATCAGGATCTGGGCAATTCGTCCACTCTCGGAAGTTAAAGAGTTTGATCACTGGTTTGTATCAACTCACAACTATTACAAACCGAAAACGTCTGTTCCAATCCAAACAGGTTTCCCGGACGAACAAATGAAATATATGAAAGATGCCATGCAGACACCTTTAATTGATGCCATCCGGGATGAAGTTATTTCCACAGCAGATTGCGACTTTATGAACGCAGTCAACGCTATCAAGGAGGAATAAAAATGAAAGTAAAAGTTCACAGTGCAAAGGATGCGATGAATTATATAATCCCAAAAGTTGTTGCGTTATGCGATGACTTCACAAATGAACTGACCGAAAAACGATACAAAATCGTCAGCATAGATTCTCCGACAACGACATACCAAAGACCTGATGGAATGGTGATGCTTCGTGAAGAACACGATACGATCTTCCATCCGTATATAACGATTTCGCTTAACCTCATCACTGACAAAGAATACCATTTACATATTGAATATGACGAAATAATCAAAAAGCTCGTAAGATCAGTCACTGACGAATCGGGTAATCCCGTAGATGATCTTCAGGTATCACTGTTAAATCCATATCTGAAATGTTTCTTAGATTTTTATGACAAGCTTGAACTTGTTATATATGATGCTAACCTTAATATGCAAATGTGTGAACGTGATGAAGAAAGTGAGGAAAAGAAAGTGAGGGCTAATATGAATGAACAGTATCAACGCGGTGATGTTTTCCGTATTCAGTTTCTTGATAATGAAACATTGCAGACAATCAAGAAAGCTGACAGAATTGATGATGATCAGTTGACACTTGGTGGAAGATATACAGCGGTCTTCGAAGCTTATCATGCTAATCAGGAATTGATGGATTTTGCAATCCTTGGTAACAAATATCTGCTCATTCAAGTTCGGATCAAGAAATCCGAAATTGATGATAAACGCATTTCCGCGAAATGTGTTTGGAAATGCACCAAGACTTATACATCTACAGGAGGAAATGAAAATGATTAATGAATGCTACAAAAAGTTGACATTCACCGAAGCGGCGAATATCGCAATCAAACAGGGCGAGAACGATGAAAAACGGCTGAAAGAAGAAATCACTGTTCTCGAAGAAACTTTTCCCGATATCTATGACAGTATTCCATCATATGAAAGAGCGAGAAGAAATCTCGCTGAAGTGGAATCCTATATCGAGTATGAGAAAGGTTTGACGGAATATTATGCGACACTTGATGCCGTACTCGATAAATTGCTCGACCGTGTTGAACTGCTGCAAATCGATTATGGGTACTGGATCAAGAGAAGTCCATTGCCCGATGAATTCGCATATGTAAAACCGGCGCAAGCATGGGACATTGAGCGGATTACAAAAGATCGTCGCCCCGGCTATATCATGGAAGATCTCAGTGTATTTATGTCGTCTGCTTTGTACTTTGCATTTCCGAGGTACAGCGGTGCCATTCTGTATATGAGACATCGCTGTGGAAGTCCTACACATCCGGATCTTGGTTTGGAGATCGGTCTTCAGGTTATCGATAATTATGATGCATATGCTCATGCAAGTCCTGAGCGTCAAAAGTACGCGACGATACCTCTTGTACAATTCTCTGAGGTAACCGATTTTGATAAATTGGCCCAGTCGGGTAGAATGGGGTCTAATCTATTCCAAATGACCCATCCATTCATCGCGAAACTTACAGAGTTGAACACTGGATATTGTGAAGGTGTCTGTAAAATCATCGCGGATATCATTTTGAATGATTATCCGGATTTGTTTAAACGTGACTGGAGGAAATGAAATGCAAAGATTTTTCGGCATGATGCCGGTATCTGAAATTGAACGGACTGAACATTTCGTGGATGAGAATGGACTGTCCGTACGTATTGATGTTGGACCGAATGGATGGACCGTTCGGTTTGCGGATATGAGCTCTAAATACAAGGATGAATCGATCGGCACAGATGCAAACTTCAAGAACGCTTATGATGTTGCCGTCGAATGCGTTGGCAAGCTGACGCCTGAATCCAAAGAGGAAGAATTTGATGAGGTCTGTGAAGAATCAATGGAGGATAGTGAATCATGAAAATCATTAAGCAAGAAGCACATCTGCTGGACACCACGGGTATGTCCGAGTATCAGGTGATTGAGAAAGTCGGTCGCACCTGTTACAAGTCTGAAGACAAAATCACGGATGAATCCGCGACGAAGTTCGTGACTTCTCTCGTGAAGTCTTATCACCATGCGATGATCGAGTTCGGTTTCATTTATCTGAAACTGACGGAGATTGATTTCGCCGAATGGTTCTTTGCAAACTGCCCTGACTTCATTCATCATATGAATGAATATGTCGTCGGTTCATTTCGGGCATTCTACGACTGGTATGCAGGTCTGCTGAAACCGATCGAGGATGGCGGTTGGACATTCTCACACGATGATCCAATCGAAGAGATGTTGGACCTGCTGGATTGCATCAGCCGGCAGTATCCGGAAATCTTCAGTGAGTTGGCAAACAAAGTCTTTGATACATATGGCGATGACGAATATCTGTCTGAAGACTTTGATCCGAGTACCATCACATATCCATTCAAAATGATGGAACGAGAGTGCTTCTTCGCCGATATTCCTGATCAGTATAAGACGAATGGTATGGTGAAGATGATCACGCCACACATCGTAATGTTCAGAACGAACCGCGGCGTTTCACACGAAATGGTCCGTCATCGTCCGTGTTCATTTGCACAGGAATCCACTCGGTACTGTGATTACAACAAATCGAAGTTCGGTGGTGAACTTACTGTTATCGAACCGCTGTTCGAGGAAGGTACATCAAAGTATGCCACATGGCATCTGCTCACTGGTGCAAGTGAACTGGCATATCACTCGCTTATTGAAGCTGGCGCAAAACCGCAGGAAGCACGTGGTGTGTTGACGAATGATCTGAAGACAGATATCTGGGTTGGTGCATTCGAGAATCAATGGCAGCATATGCTCAATCTGCGGTATCATGGCACAACAGGCGCACCGCATCCGCAGATCAAGGAACTAATGGAACTTGCATATCAACAACTTGTGGCAGCGTCTGAAGGAAGGTTGAAGTGATGGGCAAAACAACCAATGACGAATGTTATCGTCTGATGGAAGGATACCTCAAAGAAATCAGACCGGAACGAGTTGAAGAATTCAAAAAAGATCCTGAAACATTGGGATTGTCTATGGGTCAGACATGTAACTACACGGACAAAGATATCTATGAGTTTGTAAATGCGAAATCCCGGCGTGAACTTGAGGAATGGGAAATCGAAGATATCATCACATATATGGCTAAAGATATTGCGGGTGTCTTCAATATATGTGGATGCGGGTATCCCGATGAGACACTGGATTTTATGCGCAGAGTCTTAAACTGCTTCCACAGCGAGCGTGTTCATAATACACCCGGCCAGCCATATAAAAACGGTTATTTCGAGCATGAGTTGTTCAAAAAGGAATTTGGTGTTGACTTCTACGAGGAACCCAAACATCCTCACTACTATGCGTATCTGTGGTTGATGTATAATCTGGATGAATTGGGTGTAACCGAGCATGGCACAAATGTATTCTGCTCGTATCTTGCTCCGTGGAAAGGACACTATATTCGTGATATCCTGAATGCGTGGTATGAATACTACAAGGAGGAAAAGGATGGAAATCAAACCAACCAGTGAGCTCATAGATCCGAAGTACAAGAATATTCATATCCAAACAGGTATTCGTGAGTACTCTGGCGATCTTAGTAAAGTCACACTTTGGGGACTTGGTGGTATGCCGCGTGAATATAAACCAGACCTCAAAGAGATTCTCAACGAACTTACGGTGGATCAGCTTCGTGAACTGTATGACGCAAAACGTTGTACCGACAAATTCAATCTTGAGCAGGAGATCGAAGAAGCTGAAGAAGACATTAGATCTTTTACCGAAGCTTATCAGGATCGGATGAACTATCGAAAAGAACGTATCGCACATCTTGAAGCTATGTTGAAGAGTCCCAGATGCAATGATCCGTCGGCGATACTTCACAACATTGAGATTCAGATTGCATCCAAAGATGTTGAGACCGAACATTACGAACGGCAACTCAAACCAATGAAGGAACATCTGCAGCGGCTCAACAAACGATTGTTCACATTCAATACTGCTGATCAGTTCTCATTGAGCACATTGAAGCGAAAGGCTGCTGAGAAGTTCGGTATTGACATTTCCAAACCGAAGCCACATCCTGACGCATTGCGAGATCCACTCTATCACGATGATGTGACTGATAAGATATGAAAGTATGGGGCGGGAAACCGCCCCATATACAATTTTTGAGAGGAGAAAAGATACGATGCATGGTGCCCAAATTGTTTCGGAAGTAAAACATCGAATGCATGTGACAAATCATTTTCAATGTGAACCATGGACAGTTGAAGTGCGAGGTCATATTGCAACCATTTGCCCATCGGATAACAACGTGAAATGGGTGTACTATCGGGATTACTGGTTCAGAGTTTCGATTGATGAACTGATCTCATTTCATGATGACACCCAACATAAACTCGATAAACGTTTCGATGATTCTATGAGAGAAACAATCGAAAAGTATATCGACGAAAATCATATTGTATTCAGAGAGGAGAAAAATCATGAATAAGAATGTTAAAGTTAAATACAAATTCCGTGTCGGTGATTATTTTCGTCAGGGTATGCCATATGAACTGATTCTGGCACAAGGTTCCGCTTTGTATAATCGGTTGACACAGAATGGTATTGGACCCACGTTTACAAATGAATACGGTGACGGTTCAGACAGATTTCGAACAACCATAATCTGTGATGGATTCGACACGGATGATACACGTGCGATTTTCATCTATTATGACGCAAAAGAAAAGAAACCGATGCGGTTCACAATCAGAGCAGATGTTCTGGCTCGAACAATTGGATTACAAGATGATGGAACCCTCAGTGGAATGTCTCTAGATGATCAAATCTGTATTACACGGATTCCGACCGTCTCACATAAAGGTGATCTGGAAGAAGATTGTTTTGGAAGCGTATGTGGTCATGTTCCGTCATTCATGCTCGAACACGTTCTTCGGCGCGTTGAGTTTGATGAGGAACACGAGCAATACATTCAGGTCACTCCGAAAAATGTTCAGGCCGAGATCGAAAAATCGATACGGCGTCATATTCGTTCAATCAACTGGATCATGTACATCGCACCGGATATTGAAACATGGGTTAACAACAAACACATTTTCTCATTACCAACCGATGAATTCAAACATCTGGTAGTACCCGGTGGACTATTGACCCGAGTCACCTGTGATCTCGATGATATGAATATCGAAGGTGAATTGGACTTTGACGTTATGCCAAAATATGGTCTTCGTTCTGAGAATGAACAAAAGAAGATCAAAATGATGCACATCGAAATGATCCGTCGAGATAATGTAACATTCACTGGTACGAGATTGAATGTGGTCGTTCCCCATCTCAACAGAAAATATGATGCGGAGCATATACTCCGGAGCACAGATGATGTTATCAAGGCTTTGCATACTGCGGAGGGTACATACAGATTTGATATCGAAATCACACAATCTGGTGTTGAAATTCTTCGCAAAGATCGGGTGCTCGAAGCTCTTGGTGAATGGAAGTTTGACATGCTCAGAACGCTGCTGATCAATCCGCTTCATGATTTATGGGGACGACTTAAATTTTGCAATGAGGTGAATACAAAATGAAAGTATGGGGCGGTCATTTCCGTCTCATTCTGAAAGGAGTTAACCATGCAAATACTTTTGACTCATGAAGAAATTTGTGATCTTGTTATGTACACACGTGAGCATCTCGACTATGACTATTTTCAAGACGTTGAGATTCCGACAATACGTGAGACACAGCGGATATGTACGCATCGATTTTCCAACATCAATATTTATGTCGTTCCGAAATCGAACCGTGACAAAAACATCTCGTATATCACGGTTGTACCGGCACGTCAGAAGCGTCCGTCTCTCGCAGAGATGCGTCGGAATTATTGTATCAAAGTAAGCAGAAATAATATTGAACTCCGATTCAATGCAAACTACTTTTACAATGATCCGATGGAAGATTTTATAATCACGCTGTTCAATCTTTTGATTTCAGCTAATAAGTCCCGAATGCTCGATATTCGGGAAAAGAAGATGCAGTGAAACGCAACTCGTCGATTGAAGATGGGTATATCGCATAAGTCTGAAGGAGGAATTTGAAATGAATACTGAGAAATTTCCGGGTCTTACTCTGAAACATTTCACGTTATACGCCAATTCGAAAGAACAAGGCATTAGTGTCAATGGGCATGAGTGGTTTTGCCCTGTCATCGAAAAGCCTGACAAAACGATGTCAATTCTATACAGAAACGGCATCTTTGTTTTCGAGTTTCCTGATAAAGATGGATGTCAGACATATGATGATACCATTAAGAATTATGGTCGTGAAGTATTACGCGAATCTATCCGTACTGCGCTTCAAGCAGTTGTTGACCAGATCCCGGAACAGCATTTCACCGGTGACGAAATTGTTTCCGGCTTCTGCTATCCGGATGGTAAAGTGATTTGCACCACCAAAGCAGACTTTGTTCCATCGTAAAAAGAATCGGCAACCGGGTTTTCGCGAATACCTGCGTACACAGAACTGTCGAAATTGTAAAGGTTAGACCGTTAGGAGGAAACTATGAATGAAAATAGTGATGCTGAAATGAGAGATATTGAAGCCGATCGGTTAAGACGGAAGTTGGAAAAAGAAATGAAATCCGCAAAGCGTTTGGCGATTGCGGCAGTCGTGTTGAACGTGATTGCGTTCGGGCTTCAGATTTTCAGAATCATTATACGTGTCATGGGGGTGTGGGAATGAAAGTATTATTAAAATTCGAACACATCAAACAGATTTTTGATATACATTATAATGAATTTGTCGTTGATATGGAGGGTCGTTATCAAAATCTGGAATGGTCGCGTGTGAGTGAACGGCCACTTATATCGTCAATCAAAGATTGGCTTCCTAAATTCTATATAGCGACAATTAACCCAGATAACGAATCGGAAGGGTATGCGTTTGCATGCATTGGCAAATCTTTGCTTCCATGTGGTGAAGTGGATTGGAAGAAAATGCATGAGTTGATCCTTAAGAATTACATCATTAAGATTACGACAACCGACATCCAGTTCCGATATGATTTCGGGAATACATCAGGTGTTCGATATGATGAAGATTTTCGTGATCTGTTATTCAAAATTTATTGCGACTTGGTGAACGGGAATTGCCACTTACTAAGAGAAGCTGAATATCAAAAATATCGTCAGAAAGAAAAAGACAAAATCTTGAAGGAGGGTGACGAAGATGCCATTATTCCCGACGATAGACCGTCCGCATCAGATTCAACCGAAACCACCACTTGACGATTTAACAGTTGATGATCTGCGACACATCTATGATCTGAAAACCATATATCCAGAATCGCAACGTGATATCTTGTGCGAGCATTTGGATGATGCCATTGACAAATTGGATGAGATTGAAGGCTACTATTCTACGTGGACGAAATATCACAACAATCGGTTGGCTAAATACAAGAACATGTTAAAAGATCCCAGATGTGAAGATCCGTCCGCGATATTACACGCTATCGAGGTTTCAGAAACTGAATTCAATCTATTACAAACTCAGCATGATGCAGAATATCCAAAAGTGAAAGCTGAACATGACAGATGTGTCGCAGCATTAGAATTCTATGATAAGTACGAAGCGTATACAGCAAATGAGATCTGGTCATTTGCTGCTAAAAAGTTTCGTAAGGATATATCAAAACCAATGCCGCATCCAGGTGCATTACAAGACCCTCTTTACCATGGTGCGGTTACTGATGATATGGATGATCCGGAATATGAACCGAATGGAGGTTAATAATGGAAAAGAAACTGACTACTGATCAGGTGAAAAGTTTACTTGACCATGTCATCAAAACCATCGATTTCTGGTGGGTTGAGAAGACTTATAGCAAACAAGGATACTTCACAAGATCAAACATAAACAATTCTTCCGTTATGTATAGAGATTATGTCGAGTGGAGATATAGTGAGAGGGCAGACTGTACAGACTATGTGTCTGTATTCATATCTCTTGACTATATAGATGATATGTATTATATCTGCATATCGCTCCGAAAACTGAAAAATGGTGTATATACAGAATATGATCCATTCTGTGAAATTTGTGACGGAAAAGTGGATGTCACAATTTCCGATGATACTGGTGGTTACGATAAATGGTTCTCCGTATTCGGAAAAGGTTGCTTCAATGACTTGACCGATGATATCGCTACTGCTGTGTATAAATTTACGAATCCATCACATGATGAAGAGACATCAGATGTGAATATGGACGACGTGTCAAAAACATTATCAGTTCATGATATCCAGGATTGCATGATCAAAGCGATGCGAATCATGTTAATCGACCGGGATACAGTCAATGAATTGACGAGGCTTGCAGCGAAATATGTTCCTGACGTTCATGGGCTGCTCCAGTGCAAGAACAAGTTGGGTTATGCAATTGATGTAACTCCAAAACATGTAGTGACACAAATTGTATATAGTAATACATATACATTCAAACTTTGCAGCTTCACATGTGAACCAGATACACAGCATGAATTCATAATCCGATATAATTCATGTGATACCGGATTTAAACCTGAAAATGGATTCAATATTCTATATAAAGATCCTGAAAGTCATTGCTTTGAATATACCGCAGATGGTTTGGATGTAGAAAAAATATTCAAACCGTTTGTGAATATTCTTCGTAATGCATTGAATTACGAACTGTATCAACAGCTGTCGAAATCCAACGCAGAAGAAGCAAAAAAGCAACAGCAAGAAAAAATTGCAGAACTGCTTGAGAAAAAATGCGCTGAACTGGACTATCGGAAGGACGTCATGACCTTTTGGACTCAACGTCATGAGTTTGCATCTGTCGTCGAATCGATCATCTCTGAAACACTGGATCAGTTCTGTTCTCCGAAATATGATAAACAACATGAACTATTCCATCAGTATGTGCGATATCTGATGCGCAACAAAAAGGTTGATCCCAATGCGATTGACAGTTCGCGTTACTACTACAGAATCACGACTGGTGACAACAACGCATCATTGAAATTTGATATCATGGCGGACGGAGAAATCGCCCAGCGGTATTTATTTGAGACATCACCTGTTATGATCGCATCTATCGTGGTTGAATCCCATGATTGTAAATCACCGCTTGGGTACTGCGACACAACTGATATCATACTGAAGTCTCATGTTGACGGAAATAAAGAACCCAAAGAGGCGACGACAATTTGTCAGCTTCAGCGGGGTGACGATGGAGCGATGCAACTCATTCGTTGTTTTGATCCCATTACAACGTGCGGACCATGTATCTGTGAGAAACTGTTCCTCGCATTTCATGCAGTTATTGGTCATTCGGTTGCAGCATCAGCATTGCTGCAAGAAACCTGCGAAGAATCCAAGGAGGAAATGATGGATACTGAAACAAAGGCATCAGCTGTTAAACCTGGACTCACTACAAAGGAGACATTTGTGCTCGACAGGGATTACTTTAAGATCGGTGATATATATCTCCTGTGCATTCACCCTGAATTCCAAGGAGAAATTAACATGATCTACACAGGTACAACCACTGTTACTGCAACGCTTCCGAAATGGACGTATGCAATATGTTCAGATGTATGTGACACGGTCATCGACTTTACATTCAAAAGAGCGGACAAAGATGATCTGGTTTACATTCAGATCCATGCAGAAGACATTGAGAGCGACTTGGTAACTGTTAAACGGATTCTGACAAATGAGTCTTTAATCCAAAATGCGGATGAGGGATGCTGTCATGAATGATGTTATTCGTGGCTACCGAATGACAGATGATGAAGCGCGAATTACTCAATTCCCCGAACCAATGTTGATTGACTATGATCCCGCTCCATTAACCGATCAACCCGGGAAATATGAGTATACTGTAAACCCTGTCAAATCATCAGAGTTTTCCAAGGAGGATAAACAAATGCCTGATAAAAAAGAATACGGTGATGGTATGAAAGCGTTGAGCACGAATGAGTTGCTCAATGTATTGATCACCGAACTTGACCAGCTTCGAATGTTCTGGCGAAAGTTCTTTAATGCGCAACTTAACAATTTTGACGAAGATGATCCTGATACAGAAATAACGTTCAACATCGATTACACCCGAAACGGATTCACAATTGATATACAAAATAATGGATTCTACGTGTGTCAACTTGAATATGTGCGGGTCGGTGCTACAAATGCAAACATGTTAATCATTAACATGTTGAACAGTGGAACCGGTGAATTGCAAGATCGTTACAAAGGCATTTGCATGCGAGATAAGGATTATCCCAAATTGAATTATTGGGATGAGAATGAGTTGAAAGCATCGGGATACAAATATCTTTGGGATTTCATGTCTCGGCTTTACATTTCGATCCAAGAGGCGATGCGAAATAAATGGGTTGCTTCTCATGAGATCGACGAAGAGATGAAACATACGAAATACAATGGTATTATCTCCCGTCCGATCTTTGATCCGCAATTCCTCGAACCTGGTGCACTCATCCAGATCTATATCAAAGATGACAGTGCTCTCAAACAGCCACCTATGATGTTTAAGAAGGGCTATTACTACAACGCATTTGTTCTCGAGCAAGACGACTACAATACCAAACTGAAAGTTGTAGTAATCGATTCTCGTGACAGAGAGCGGAAAGCAACAAATGTAACATTCTCTGTGGATGATGTTACATCCGAAAAGATCGAAATCATTCGTGTGAAGTGAGGTGAAATATATGCGACCGTATATTACGCAGGTGACTGGGTTTGTAAAAGATGCTTTCATCCCGGGCGAAGCATATCGGATCCAGTTGAAAACTGAAAGCGCTGTTCAGCATTCTATCGATCATGATTTGTGGGATGATCTATCTTCCCACAGACTAGGCTCTATGACAAAAGAAAAATTGTTCGATGTCATGGATAAAGGTGTTGCCGCAATCTTCCTCGGATTTGAAGAAAACCTGACGATTGCGGTGTTCGAAACATATGGAATCGAAGCTGCCGGTGGAATTAATCTCAGAGCAACATCACCAGATGAGATTCGAATTTCCGCAAGAGATTATGCGAATGGCGATTATCATCATGGGGATTTCGACATTTATATTGATCGATTATTAACAATATATGGAGGTGACAACAATGAATGATGAAATTGAGATTATGATAGCCGGTGTGACAAAAACAAATTTCATTATTGATACACCAGACGCTAGAAGTATACCAGTATATGTTATACCGAATGCAGGTGCTTACACTAGAATATTGAATCATGTGCCGCTTTCGATTTGTTATGATGGAAACATCATCCATTGTTCAATTTCAAATGAGCATCTAACTGTTATCGGTAAATTTGATATTGAACAACGCAAGCGTATGTTCAATTCTCTCATAAAGAAAGCATTTATAAAAAATGCACGAAAGGTTATCGTTGATCCAAATGATTTACACGTTATAAGGGTCCTTGATAATGATAATAATAATGTATGTGGATGATGATTCGATCCGACGGCTATTGAATAACGAAAGAAGGCATTCATATGGAAATGGTATCGCATAAAAAGCTGATTCGACCATTCGTCTTCCGAGGAAACCAATGCATCGTTGTTCCGGTATCACCACATGTGATTCGTATATTCTATGATTATCATGTATACGATGTGCTGTTATCAAACGATGAATTGAATACATGGCGATCTGCTGGGACTGATTGGCAGCGTGAATATATCCATAAGTTGCTCGATAATGAACTGATCGAGACAGAAGCACTTGAACGGAATGCGTCCATCTTAGATGGATATCTCGCATAAGGATGCGGGATTTGAGTAAATAAACATGATACAACCGGGGCGGTTACCCACCCCAATATTTCACAACCTTTAAAGAACATCTTCATACCATATTTCTTTGAAGGGAGTAAACCAACATGGCTGTCAAGAAAAAACAAACTCCACTGGAGGCAGATCTCGGCAAGCTCGACTTTATGACGATCATCTCCGGTGGTGGTTCGTCCAGGGTATTCTCCAAGAATACATTGATCGACTACTCATACTCAACAGGAATCCCGATCATTGATTATGCATTGGGATATGAAGTCAATGTATTCGAAGGAGATAAATTTATCAAGAAACGAACATGCCTTGGTCTTCAAGCCGGTTCATTCAATGTTGTGACGGGTCGTACCCAGTCATATAAGACAACGATATGTATCAAAATCATCTCGGAGATTGCATATAAGCATGGTGGAAACATTGTACATTACGATGCTGAACAGCGTCTTGTTCTGCAGCGTGCGAAGATGTTGTCCAAGCTTCCGTCGGATTGGTTCTCTGGTGAATTCCCGAGGTATTCACTCCGTTCTGGTGCAATCGGTTTTGATACATTGCAGAATGACATCGCAGAGATTTACGCAAATAAGATGCAGAACAAGGAATACTTGTTGCAAGACACTGGCGAAGTCGATGATCAGAATCATCCGATTAAGCTGATGCCACCAACAGTTGTATTCCTGGATTCACTGCAAGACGTTATCGAAAAAGAGTATAACGTCGATGACAAAAAGTGGGTCGAAGATTCGAAAGAGCTCCGTGGTAATATGTACGGTGCTCAATCCGCAAAGACAATTCGCGGTCTGTTGACTGATATTCTTCCGATGCTGAAGGAAGCAAATATCATCCTGATCGCAATTGCGCATAAGACATCGAATATGGCACTCAATCCGTTTGCCGGTGTCAAGAAGCAGTTCCAATACGGTGCGAATGACGAGAGAATATCCGGTGGTTCGTCTGTTGAATTCAATGCGTCAGCAGTTCTGAACTTGTCAGGCCTGGTATCAGAAGACTCTCGATTCCATGAAGCATCGGACGGCTTCGAAGGTAATACCGTTCTGTTTGAACCGACAAAGTGTTCGACCAATGAATCCGGCAATCTTAAAACCGGACTTGGGTTCAATATCATCATCGACAAACGTCGTGAGGGTGTTGATAATATCCGGACACTGATTGAGTATCTCAAACAGAAAGGCAGACTCAAAGGCAACAAAGCTGGCTTCAGAGTTACAGACGAAAAGGGTGAACCGATATCCGAGAAGTTCACTTGGAAGACATGCTATGAAGACTTCAAGAATGACATTGTAACATACAAAACTTTCATGACAGTTGCAAGAGAAGAACTTGAGAAACTGATCGCAAAGGCTCCGGTTGATGTGATGGGTACCATCAAGCCATTCTCTATGGATGACATCATTGAGGATCTGACAAATACCATCAGCAAAGAAACGGCTGCTTAAAAAAATATTATGGATTGCCCCGCAAACGCGGGGCAGTTCAAATCATTTATTTGAAAGGATGTTTATAATGATTTACACAGATATCTACAAGGAAGAGATCGAAAAGGCAAGAGTTCATGCTGCTTGCATCAATGAAACAGCCATGGCATTCGCAAGAATGCTTGATAAATGTGTCACGTTTGCTCAAAACGAGTTCGACTGTACAGTATACCCGGAAGACGTTCTCGGATATGAAGAACCTGTCGGAATGTCTATCGCATTCGGCAAAACCGCAGAGCTTGGTGGTGCCATTGCTGAAAGTTACCATAAAGACGAATCCCTTGTCACGATTTCGATTGGTCGGTATTGGGGCATGGATCATTCTGAATCCAAAATTGATTTCATTGATTTCGAGGATGAGCGCGGCAAACGTCGTTCTGAAAAATATGACATCGCATTCCAGATCAACGTGTTCGTTGCGAAATCTCTCAATGATACTGATGATCCCGACGAAGTTCGCGTTAAGTATCCGAGTGTATCCACTATGGTTGTGTTCATGAAAAAATACCCTGATGAGATTCTTGAAAGCAACGAGAATCAGTCAAAACATATCAATGAGCGTTATCAGAATGATTACGACTGTTACGAGATAATTCGTGATGACGACAGTGAGCCCGTTCTCAGATATGTTCCCGCTGAAAACCTGTATGGCGGATACGATGACGTTCCCGAGCAGTATCGGGAAACGTATGAAGAAATCATGGGTGTCATTAACGATTATCTGAAAGATAATATCGGTTAAAATAAAAAAAAAATAACGAGGGGTGTAGCACCCCCTCGTTATTTTTTGACGATTGTTGGTCTGTGCTTTAGCAGTTGAGGAATCTATGGAACGGGTACGAAAAATGGGTCCCAAGGTTGACCAAACCATTGATGATCCAAACCGTTCACCTCAGTTCTACACATCGAAGGACAATCATCAAACTCAACGATATGCATCTGCCGACAAGGAACGTTGCAGTTCGTTCCGTTTGTTTGCCGACCACGACGTTCTTTTATATACCGCCTTGCGTCGTCGCGGACGAATCTTATTCTGTGCCGCCACGCCAGAATAGGATCCGCTATCGGGAACATATACGGCTGAACTCTCGTACATGTCCCGAAAGATTATCTCATCAGAGACAGAATCGTTGTGTCAACCGTTCAGCACATGAACGGCTTCCTCCGTGTCTGGCGGACCATCTCGTTTTCCGACCTTTACCAACCCATTTCGAAAGTTGTTTGCTTTCTGGATTGCTCATTGGGGTGTGAAACGAGATCTGCATACGGTCACCAACCACTTTAATGTCGAAAAATGTAACGATTGATTTTTTACCATTTTGATCTTTATCGATCGTTACATAATAATTGATTCCCATCCGAGGATTAGAATCAATCATTTTCAATGCCCGGACGATTTCTTGCACTTTGATGGTATACGCCATCTTCTGAGCGCCTTTCCATCTACGTGGTCTTAATTTACGTGATGGATTCGGATATCGTCCTTTTCCGAAATCCGATGCCGATTGTGCCATTGCGATAGCGCGAAGAGTTTCTTTATAAACTGACAATCTGATCATTCCTTTTATAATAAATTTTTACGAGAATCTAGTCTCATTCGTATTAATTATATACATATGGAATGAAAAAAAAGAGACGCGATGTGATCGCGTCTCTTTTCTCTTAAATCAATATCTTCTCCGGAGTCTCGGTGATCTCCACCGAGGGATTGCATATCCCCTCCAACTCCGCCATTGTGTAATGGGGAGCCTTTTCCAGCTCCGACATCATCTCCGGGGAAAGACGGCGGACGCCGTCCTCAAATTTGATTAGATGATCACGGCGCCGTCTAAATGGTGCCGTGCCAGCCTTTGTAATACGGCGGATCCACTCCGCCGTATATACAAAAATTCGCGTCGGCGGCAGAGGGCGACGTTTGTCCTGCTTCTTTTTGTCATGGGCCTCGACAAGACCCATGATCGCTGCGATTCCGCAGCATACTACCATAAAAATGACTGCTACGATGCAGTCTTCGAACATTTTCTTCATGATGATTCCTCCCTTAGAAAATTTCTACCGGCATCAGCAGCCGGCACGTGCGTAACGGATGCGCTCGCGAACTCGCTCAGTTTCCTCGCGAGCTTTTTTGACTGCCGTCTGATTGGTAAATCTGGCGGCGAATTCATCCGCCTGATCCTCGCGGATCGACGGGATGAGTACATGTGCCAGTTCATGACACATGATAACTCTAATGCTCTCGTTCGAGAGCATCTGACAGTCGTCCTCGATCAGGACGACATACTTATTGGTCGTGTCTGCAAAGGCGCAGACGCTGGAAATCCCAGCTGCTTCTGCTTCTGCACGTGTACAGACGAATGCCTGCACGCCGTGCATCTTGAAAAGCATGTATAGATCAAATTGCTTTTCAAGAGAAAGTCTTGTCATTTTCATAACGTTCTTCCTTTCTACCGCTGATGCGGCGTTGCGACGGCATTTGATCATTACGCCGTCTATTTTATTTATTCGGGTTTACACCCTTTCTTAATGAAGTTAGAATACGGAACTGAGATGTTAGTTCATGGAGAACCTCATCATCATTGCCATTGTCCATTGCTGTGAATAATCTGCACACCGTTAGAGATTACTCACAGATGATTTCTGTTTCTTGTGGAATCGGAATGATTACGATTTCACTCATGAATATCACCTCCGAAGAGTTCCGTATTCTCCCTTCATAATAATAATATATATATGAAAATCGTGATTCGTGGGGCTAAATGCCCCACACCTAAAACGTTTCTGTAACTTTAATCTAGAAAGGAGCTTAGTTTACTATGTCATTATCTACCAAAGACCGTCGCGAAATACCCAATGACAAGATGGGTGTTCCCGGCAAAGATAAATACCCACTTGATACTGAAAAACACATCAAATCAGCAGCACATCTTATCAATCATGGCGACATTACATCATCTGAACGGAAAACGCTTGCGGATAAGATTCTGCATCGTGCCAAAGAAGAAGGCGTTGATACATCCGGCATGCATGCAGTTAAAAAGATTGCAGGTGTTACCGAACAAGTACCCCCGATGTCAGATGGCACCAGTCTTGGTAATGCACCGCCCAGATTGATGGCACCATATTACGACGAGGGTGACCAATTGTTTTCCCAACTTGACAAGATGGATTCCCGCCGTCATGTATTGACATACGACGATGCAAAACGCATCGTTGCTGAAATTCATGCTCAAGTTGAAAAGGATTCCAAACCGCCGACAGGAAACCAGAATTGCCAGCTATGTACATGGTGTGCTGAAGCGCAATGCCGTGGTATCAGAGCATTGCCACGTCCGATCTATTCTCCTCGTGATCCTGCATTGGATATCGTTGGTGAACTCATTGTACACCATCCGGTTCGGCAGAAGATCTCATCACAGCGAGATGTGATTGAATCCGTTCGTGGTAATGTGGATTCACGATGGTATGTTCATGTGAATTGGGCTGGTTCAGAAGGTGGTCATGAGTTCATGGTCGTGAATATCAACGATTATGCATACATCATGGATCCACAAGCGGGCATTCTTGAAGAGATCAGTGAGACTGATTCTCCCAAGGTACAATACTTCATGCATGCGAACTATGCGAATTCATATATCGTTCGTCTGGATGATCGCACCTTTAATTCAACCTTATTGAACTTGGTCAATGATCCCAGACGGATTGTCCCATGGGATCCGAAACTGGATATTCCATATATGAAGGATCAGGGCATGTTAAGCGATGATGATTACAAAGCGGCAATGGATGCTGGTGATTTACCGGTTCAAGAAGCTGCATGTACTGCATCATTGCTGACTGTGAAGAATCAGCTGATGAATCTGCTCGATCGCGATTTCGAATTTATCGGTGGTTCGTTGATTCCGAAATTCACAATGAAGTCCCGCGTGAAGCCAGAACTTGCATTCGAGGTCAATATCGCAGGACAGAATGTCGAAGTTACCCCAGTCATTAATAACATTCCGGATATTCTGCACAAGCGTCGTGGTATCGCGATCATGCAAGCAGCACATGTTGTTGCTGATTTCGCAAATGATTTCGTTTCTAATTTCAAACCAAAAGCAACACAAGAATCATTCATTGATGAGTACGAAAAAGAAGATCCACGATTCATTCGTATAATGGTTCCTTCTGAGGAAGCAATTCCGTATATGAAGGAAGATCCGGAGTTGTCTCAGTATTGGGAAAATTTGAACAAGTCTACACAGGGAGTTATCCTTGTTGACCGGAAAACGAAGAAGCAAATCGGTCATGTGTTTGTTCATACCAATAAGAAGGATAAAGGTTTCATCTTCGATCTAGAGGTCAAACCTGAATACCGTCGTCAAGGATATGGTTGGATTCTGACAGACGATGCTGTTCGTCGACTCGGTGGTGAAGATCTGACTGTTGACGCAGACAATGAACCTGCAATCAAGCTGTACAAGAAGTACGGCTTCACAGTGTACAAGAAGGGACAGTGGCATTACGATCCTCCGAAGGATGAGTTATGGATGAAATTCGATCGATCCAAGCTGAAGCCCATCCAAGAAGGTGCCTTTCAGGATCTCAAGAATGGTGTAAACCCGTATTCTGACGATCTGGTATTCCATGTGTCTATGGATAAACATATCGATGGGCAAGTATGGCAACCACGTGTTCCTGATTATCTGGATCCATATAACCCAGAAGATACTGGATTCGAGGATAATACAACTCCACGCATCTGTTTCTCAACATCCATCGAGGGTGCTTTGAACGGCATCACCGTTAATCTTCAAAGACAGTCGCCAGATACATTCGACAAAATGTATGTTTACGTTCCAGAGAAACCTTGGAAGGAATACAAACACAAAACCAACAAACAACTCGTGAAGGACAAACTCGTATATGACGCAAATGTCACACGGGAAGTTTGGATCATGGAACCTGTTCGGATGAAACTGTATGGCGTTATCCGTGTTGATCAGATTGCAGATGCAAAACGGAAATCCGTTGTTCCTACATCCAAAGGTCAAAAGGATACACGGAATTACTTCACATACAAATGGCATTGGATTGTCAAACCAAAAGTCTTGAAGAAAGCAACCAAGTTCGATTATTCACCCGAACGTGTGATCGATGATCTTTGTGTTGACATCAAGAAGTTCAAGTATGGTTTGATCAAAGATGGAAGACTCATGACTGGAAATGTATCTGATGCAGATTACAATAAGTATTGGGTATTCCATTCTGGCGAAACGGTTGATCAAGCTGGCGGTGGTAACTGCTATGACATGGTCGAGTATGAAGCTGGATACCTTGAAGCCTTCGGTGTACCATACAAAAAATACTACATGAACTTCACCGATACAAAGAACACTAAGACAATCAGTACCCATACAATTTGTGTTGTTCCTCATAATGGAAAATTCATTTACATTGAACAAGCGTTCAAACGTGTTGTTGATGAATGGGGATATGAACGCAAGAAGGTGTTTGATTCTCTGAAAGAGATTTTTGAGTATGTTGCAGAAGTGTCAGCGGAATACGAAAATCAGGATCTCAATTATGGTGTATGGGATTACACCAATGCCGAAATCGATTACGGCACACCAATCAAAAACTTCATGGAATGGATCATGACAAAATGTAAAATGATCTATGATGGAGAAGCCAAGAAGCCAGAGGTGAAATCTGAGATGGATACATTCATCACAATAGATGATTCCATGTTCTATGTATCTGAATATCACAATGCATTATTTGATGATCCTGATGCATATGCTGAAGCAGTTCTGGAATATGGCCTCAATGTATCAGACGACAATGAAGATATCATTCAGGAAGCTGCATATGGACCATATGATGAATATCTGAAGAGACATAACTATGATCCCAAAACGAATTCGATTGAAGATCCAAATAATCCGGGTCGGCGTGTAAATGCTGGTCGTATTGGGTCTAATAAGGAACGTAACCGGATGAACAAATTTCTGCGTGAAAACGGGTATGATCCAAAGACCGAAACGATTTTGACAGATATACCAGACAAAAACAATCCAGGTCAGAAGAGACGTGTTAAGTTTGGCATCAATTCAGCAATCGGAAACGCTGGTGCTAAAATGACAATGCCACCGGCGTATAGTCGTGTTGACAAAGCCGACGATTATACGGATGACATGGAATCAGGAATCGCAATGACGAAATCTGTGATGCAACAAAAGCCAGGTCAATCTAACTATATTCTCAAACATGAAGAAGGACATATGGCATACGAGGATTCTTTTGACAAGAAAAGAAATGGCACATGGAACATGAATCCAAGTCACCATTCATCTAAAGCATATAGAGACGATATTAATGCGGCAAGACAACACATAAAGAGCCAGGCTAAAAAGAATCCAGCGTTGCTTGGAAACCAACATGACATATTACCGACAGAATATCAAGCTGATAAATACGGCGAGGAACATAACCGGTATGGACGAGGTCATGGCGCGGCAGCTTTGTCAAATATTATGGGTAAATTGAAAAAATTCGACCCATCAACATACAGAGCGCAAAGAGATGCAATGTTGGATGCATACGGTACCGGTGAAGAAGGCTTTAAGAAATTTACTGAATCTCTTCAAGATCAATATGATATGATGCTTTCTATGAGTGAAATGATGAAGGGAACACAATCTGCAAGTGTGTACAAAAAAGGTCTGGTTGGTATCAAACGCGAAATTGATGCAGGATTTCCTGAGAGTCGAAAGGTGTTCTTTAGTTTGACACAACCAGACGAAAAGAAAGCAATCGACGAGGGAATGCAACGAGACATAGACAAATTGGACGCTGGAACAGATTCAAGAGCTGCTTTTATGAAAAAATATGCAGACAAAGCTCAAGTCCAACAAGCCGCAACTGACGCAAAACGACGTCAACTTGCAAAAGAACAACTGAAACAGCAGATTGCGTCTGGTAAGCTGACTGGAGACCAGGCCGCAAAGGCTGAACGTAAGATTCAAAGAATCGAAGCATTCGAAGCTGGAAAACAACAATCGCAACAGAAGCCAGCTCAGCCCAAAGCTGAAACAATTTCTGTTGGCGTACAAAATATTGCGAAGCCTACAGTCAAGAAGGAGGGATATCGCGTGTCGCGATTTGGAAACATTTTCCAGGAAGAAGATGAAAAGTTGTCTGAAACCGAGAACATCACCATCGGTGATTTGAATCTCGGCGATGATGACGACTCTGATGAGGGTCCGGGACTTCCTGAATATATCGAAGACAGAATGTCTGACGATGATCTGAATGCATTCAATTCAGACGATGACGATTTCAAAATTCCGGAAGAAGGAGATTTTGACACATTCAAAGTTTCTGATGAGAAACTTGCGGAAGCTCGCGGTCCAATTGAACCGCAACCCGATGAACAGCTCGATGCGAACAATGTCGATCTTGGTCAATTCGGCAAGGATACATCGGATGTCCAGAATGAGTATGATCCAAAAGAAATTACCATTCTTATGAAGTTGATGGCCTCTGAGGCAGATGCTATGAATGAATACATGGATGGTGCCAAGGAAACCAATGTTGATGTTCTGCGTCGTCTGTATGCGGACATTGCCAATGAGGAACGTTTCCACATGGAGCAGCTGTTGTATGCAAAGTGTGAGATGACCGGTGAGAAATACGTACCAAAGGATCCGGATGTCAAAGCTGAATATGAAGCGCTCCTTAAGATGGGTATGGATGAAGAAACAGCAATGCAAACCGCTGTTGACAAATGCCATATCCGCGGCTCTATCACAATCGAAGATGACATTGATGATGTGGACGAGATCTCCAAGGATATGGAGACAATGGAATCTACATTGATGATGTTCAATGCACTGTATGATTCCACACAAATGATTCTCGAATCCGGCAATGCATCACCCGAAGATGTGAATCGTGCATATGATGTATTTGCGGAAGCATGTGTTGTACAGGAAGCTGTATACGACGCAACTGCCGCATCATCCGAAAAGTCCGCATTGTCAAAGGCAAACAAGCATGGTCCCATTCAGCTGCTTCGCGATACAATCAGATTCCTGATCAGAGCAGTGATGACAATGATTCGGAAATTCGTGGAATTCATCAAGCGTGTATCCAACCGCTCCAGAGAGATTCGCAGATTTATCAAACAAAATGGTCTGGGTGCAATCTTTGATGAGAAAGCGTCGTTCTACTTCATCAATCTGAAGTATCCGCAGGCTGCATATGTTGATACACATCTCGACACACTGCTCGGATTGGCAGCTGATACGCTTCAAGCATGTGCTTCCAGTCTAAATGTCGCTCTGAATGTGCAAGTACATGTACAGAGAGACCCGAAGTTGAACATCAACAACAACATGCAACGTGGTGCCGAGCTGCTCCAGGGTGTACAACTTGTGAAATCGGCGTTTGTGATTCCGAAAGATGAAAACGAACAGGAGCGCATTGCAACTGCATTGTTCGGTTTGTCTGCCGAATATGATGTCGATGGTAAGACATATAATACTCTGAATACCTTGAAGCTGAAATGCGACGCATGGTCGAGATTCATGCAGTATACTGAAGGCTTCCTGAATCAGATGGATAGTCTGCAGCAACATACTGGTTCAGTATATTATACCAACCGCAAGAAGTATGATCAAGCGGAGAAGTGCCTGGAAGCAGTCGTAAAGACCTGTAAGGCTTGGATCTCGGCTATTCAGAGTGATATCAACACAATCATTAAACTCGATCAGAAAGCAATGATTGCGGCAACTGAAGAAGCCGAGAAGTATTCACAATCGATCAATCCGCATCAGAAGAAGATGTCTGAGAATTATGAAAAGAATTATCGGACACCGGAATCTTCTGGACAGAAAGTCAGTAAATTCAACAGATTCGGTCGATAATAATTCATGATTTCATATGTATATTCTTCATATGAAAGGAGGATGTGTATATGAATATTATTGTATCAGGTGCCACATCCAAAGAACCGTTAACACCATATCAGGTGTATGCAGGTACTTCAGACTTCGCTACAATTCTGAATGACATTCGGGAAGGCAAACTTCCGGTGAATACGGGTCAACCGTTTCCGGTAAACTTTGCATCCGAAGATGCACCGGAAGCAAATCCGATGTCACCTTGGTCTCAGAATTACACGGAGAATATTATGGAACCGAAACCATATGAGGTTCTCGGTCCAAAATCGTTCGGCTTATGAGTTATAAGTGGGGGCTTCGGCCCCCACTTTCTCATAACTTTTTATTTTGAGAGGTATGATAATATGGTTACAAAAGAAGAACTTGAACGATATCAGAAAGCAGATGCACAAGGACATCCTCTGATATCGGATGAAGAATATGACCGATTGATGGAAGAATATGTTGCAGAACACGGTGAATCATCGCGACCATTCTTACGTCAAAAGCAATCATCATCGGTGAATGACATTGTTGGTACTCTGGACAAACGGTATGGTGTTCGTACCACAATGCGCGATAATCAGAAGCCATATACTGAATGGGTGGAAAAGCTCAAGAAAGGTGGGATTCTATCAGCACCCATTATTATTCAACCGAAGTTTGATGGCTGCTCCGTTGCATGTGATATCCAAAGTAAACGCTTTTATACACGCGGTGATTATGATAACGGCGAATCGATCGATGTCACCGAGTTGTTTGCAGATCGTATGGATGAGATTTTGGGAATGATTACAGATGATACCATTGCAATCAAGTTTGAGGCGATTCTGGATCATGACACATATCGAAATACAGAGTTGCGTAATTATAAGCGTCCCCGTGATGCAGTACAGGCGACACTTTCATCACGTAATAAGGAATATGCAAAACGTATTACGTTGGTTCCGTTGCGAGCGATTACCAAATCGCAAGTACAATATATTCCGGAAGACTTATTCAATATTTGTCTGAAATCAAAATTTGATGATTACGCACTCATTGAGGATTATATCAAGTCAATCCTCAATGATGGTGCAACAATTAGATTCTCCGAGAAGACATATTCGATCGACGGCGTTGTTGTATCAGTGTCGTTAGCATCTAAAGATTTACCATCGATCATCGATCCAACTCATGAGGTTGCAATCAAGATTCTGTTCAATGTCAAGACCGGTACATTGAAGACGATTGATTTCCAATTTGGAAAGCAAGGAAGAATTACACCGGTTGCAATTCTTGATCCACCGGTTATGTTTGATAATGTCAAGGTTGATCATGTAACATTATCTACTTTACAACGTGTTGTCGACATGCAGCTTCGACACAATGATACTGTTCGGGTGATGTACAACATCGTTCCATATCTGATTGATTCCATGGGTGACGGTGATTATCCGATTCCGGTTCCACAGAAATGTCCGATTTGTGGAGAACCACTGGATTATCTCTCGTACAAACTCGTACGGTGTTCCAATCCAAACTGCAAAGGTTTGCGGTTGGGTGCCATCATTCGTCATGCAGAGAAGATGAAGATGTTCGGTCTCGGAAAAGGTGTTATCCAGAAGCTATATGATGAGGAATTCGTCTTACGTATATCTGATTTGTATGATCTTCGAAAATGGGATGATTGTATTGCACAAATGCCTGGATTCGGATATACATCGTATGAGAACATGATCAAGAGCGTTGATACTGCATTGGCGAATGCGACACTTGAACGTTTTCTCGGTGCATTACCGTTCAATGACACAGATGAGAAAACATGGAAGCTTGTCGTAAATGCCGTTGGACGTGAGAAATTGATCAAATCGATGGTAGACGGAACATTCCCCGAGATGATCATGAGCGTTGGATACATACCAAATGTCGGCACTGGAAAGATCCAACGGATGGTCGATGGATATCTCCGGAACAAGGATGAGTTACAGGAATTAATGGAATGGGTTCCGGCTAAACTGAAAGAACCTTTGCCAGTTCACATCACACAGAAAGGCAGAGTATGTTTCACCGGATTCCGTGATAAGAATCTTGAACAAGAGCTTGAGGAAAACGGATGGGAAGTTGGAGGATTCTCCAAAGACTGCAAATTGATTGTACCTGATCTGGATTATGATTCCGATAAGGTGCGGAGAGCGAAGGAACTGGGGTTGGAAATCTTTACAAAGGATATGGTTCCTGAATTTTTATTTCAACCATTCTGAATGAATATTGGGTGGGGCTTGACCCCACCCAATAATTATAGTAATCAGAAATTTGTATATTTTGTATATATATAATTAAAACGAATGAGAGAATACCTTGACTTCCTTCACACAATTTGAAAGTTTATTCATTTCTTTTTAAAGGTAGTCTTCAAGGCTCCGTTAGTCGGAATAATCTCATTCAAAAGAAAGCGGGTAACATCACCCGCTTTCTTTTTTAATATAATAGAATCCCGTAAGGGATAGAAAGTGAGGAACAATTATGTCATCTGATTCTGATTTTGATCTTGGTCGATATCTTGTACAATTGGATGCGGCCGAGTGTGATCATTGGCAGGATGAATTGAAACAAATCAATGCCAGTGATCATATTGAACAAATTTTCAAAGACGTTGGTTTTGAACCTGTGTCGATTCGTGATTTTGATCCCGATATTCCAGTTATATTGAATGATAATGGAAAGAAATTACAGAATCTCGATTACATCGAAAGATGCAGACGTGCAGCAGCTCTTAAC
>Ga0247611_10001764_pt1 | contig 37747 bp, 28 predicted proteins | sample 177DNAGHGhighgp2_FD_192422 | JGI IMG/M metagenome (GOLD analysis project Ga0247611, IMG submission 192422) | Sheep rumen microbial communities from Palmerston North, Manawatu-Wanganui, New Zealand - 1770 DNA GHGhigh gp2 | ecosystem: Host-associated > Mammals > Digestive system > Stomach > Rumen... | reverse complement strand
GGTAGGAGGTCTTGTGGCAGGCAAGTTTCCGCCACTGAGGAATTTGAGGAAAACGACCGTTTTTGCGATTGTTGTCTTTTGTACTTTTTTTGTACACCGCTTTGTCGCTTTCTTTATTGACGACGGCGTTAATTTTTCGGATCCCGCAGACACAGAACTTGCACCGGCCACTAGTTCCGTTTGTCGCCATATCGTGAACGGGGAACCCTTCGGCACCGACAGCGTCTTTGAAGAAAATACGAGACTTTACGTGTTTTCGGTCGTCACGAATTCTGCCAGCTACCAGGAAGATTCGCTTGTCCACATTTGGTACAAGGGGATAGATACCATTTATGCGGAACCTTGTAACCTGACAGGTGACGTTTGCAGTTCTATGCTGGCTTCGGACATGGTTGAACTTGGGGAATGGAGTGTCGATTTGGTGGCTGGCCGGAAGCTGCTCGCTAGTAGGCAGTTCCGCATTGTGACTCCTTCCCGGTAATTTTGTATGCGGTCGATTCCCTGTCTGGGCCTGCTGTTTGTCAGTTTAGCCTTTGCGTTGGATGTAGATTCGCTCCCTGTCTGGAATCCGTCTATTCTTGAAAAAAGGGCATCGCTTGATGAAGGTGATGCAGGAAATGCCGTGACTTCGGCTGCGTCTTCGAATGTGCGTTCGGATGCGCAGGATTCTTCTCGTGCTGAAATAGAGACACACGGCTACAAGACGATGCAGGTGACGGTGGGCGACGGCGGTACTCAGGTCGATCAGGAACTGCGGCTCTCGATTCAAGGGCGGCTTACCGATAGCGTTTATATAGACGCGCTTTTGTCGGATGTCGATCGCAAGGCGGGAGACCAGACCACGGCAACGCTCCAGGATGTCGATCAGATTTATTTTAGGGTGGAATCTCCGTACGCCATGCTCCACTTGGGCGATTTTACGTGGGATGACCATTCGATGGGGCTGACATCGTTCGAACGTTCTTCGCTGGGGGCGATGGCGACGTTGCGTTATCGCGGGTCCGAGGTGAGCGGCGCTTGGGGAACGGACGAGGTCACACGTTATTCTTGGTCGTTTAGCGGCGTGCAAGGGCAGCGCGAAGGTTATCACCTGGACGAATCGGGCGGTTTTATTTCGGTTGTTCCCAATTCTGAAAAGGTCTGGCTGAACGGTGTGAAACTCGTTCGTGACCGCGATTACGAGGTGAATTACGCGGGTGGCCTTTTGGATTTTAAAAACGGGATTATTCCGGGGACGGATGATGAAATCTTCGTAGAATACGACGCCTATGTGAGCGATGACATTTACACGATGTACGCTTTTCGCGGAAGCCTCCGGCTCGAGAACGTGTTCTTCGATGTGTCTGGATTCCATTTGGAAAACGATGTAGAACGCATGCGCAAGAATACGCTCGACAGTGCCGATTACGAACTCTTGAGAAACGACCGCGGCGGGAAACTTTCGAGTTCGCAGTCGCTTCAGGAACTGCACCGCCCGAAAATGTCCGAGCGCTTGGGAGCCCGCCTCCGTTTGCAGGCGGAACATCGCTTTTTTGCTGACTTGGAACTGGGCTTAAACCGCATGGACTCGAATACCGTTTCGAATAACGTAGGTGGCCCGAGCGGACGGGCGTTCCGCTGGTACGTGACGACGGATTCGACGCAGGCTATGCAGGCCATTCCGGTAGCACTTTCTGTTCGTGGAAACTTTGTTCAAGACGGTTTTGCCCTTTCGGAATTTAGCGGGAACGAGAGAGAATGGAATGCGTATGCGCTTCGTAACGAATGGGATTTGGACAGTACGCTTTTGAAGGGCGATTTGCATTTTGATGAACTTGCGCTCCGAATTCGGCTCGGCAGGGAATGGTTCGGTTCTGTGCAGTGGGGCTATCGCCGTGGCGACGACGAACGCTGGAATTCTTCGCGGTCGCAACTTTCGCTTGTGCATCGCGGTTCGGAGGCTGTGAGCGAGTTTGCTGCATCGTACGTTTCGAGTTCGCAAGAGGTCGAGCAAAAACGTTATCAGGGAACGTTCTCGTCGGAGTTCTTGCAGGGATTCTTTAGGCCGTTCGGCAGCGGCGATGTCCGCTATTCGGTGCGGGATTCGCTAGGGCATAAGACGGAGCGCGGTTACGTAAAGACTGCAGTCGGCGCGACGCTCAACGAGGATTTATGGAACGTGAAGGAATCCGTCGGGACGCTCACCGTGCGCAAGTACGAAATGAAGAGCGGCGAGGATTGGCGTGATTCCGTAAGTTCCGTGACGTGGACGCAGTCGGCAGAAGCGAATTTCCGTCGGTTCAACTTGTCCCATTTGTTGCAGTATTCGCATGTGGTGTCGGATTCGCTTGGAACGTCGGATTCTTGGATTGGTGACTTGTCGGCGAATTTCGGCGATGATGACATGGGCGTGCAGGGCTCTGTCGCTTACCAGTTCGGGATGTCTTCGGAACAGACCTATACGGCGATTTACAAGGCCGTAGCGAAAGGAACGGGCGATGTGCGCTACGATAGCCTCACGGGTGCATTTATCGAGGGTGTCGATAATGGTGACTTTGTCTATGAAGGCATGGGGCGCAACGATTCTGTTGGTGCTGTACTTTCGTCGAATGCGACCTTTGAAGCCTCGTTGGAATGGAATCCAGGAGTTTCGCTTGGCATTACCCAAGGTTTCTTGCGCGATATCACGCTTAGTGCATCGTTCCATTCCGAGGCCGAAGATACGACTGGTAAAAAGATTTATTTCCCTCCGGTAGTGCCTTCCGCTTTGCGTGGCGTAACGGCGGGAACGGTCTCGTGGGAAGCAAGCCTTGCATGGAATCATCCATCCGGTTTATCTGCAACGTACAATCCGAGTGCAAATTACGAAAAGAAAATGTCTTCTACCGGGTATTACCAGGACATGTTCGACCATAAGCTTACGGCCGGGTTTGAAATAAATGAAGACCATTATGTGGGTATCGAAAACCTTTTCGAGAAAGTCCATCTGACATCGCTCCAAATGCTGGATTGGAATATATGGGAAATTGCGGGGCTCTATACATGGAAATTGCCTGCGGGATTCAGCCTGACTCCGCGCATCCGCTACAGGGAAGGTTCCGGCGAAGACGATATGAATGTGACTTTCGGGGCGCACCTCTGGGAAGAAGAAATCCGGGTTGGTTACGAGAAAAAGGGAAGTGTTGATGGCCATGTTTCGTTTGCGTCCATACAAATGAACAAACATGACGGTGTTATCCCGTACCAGATGATGTCTGGATTTGGCGACGGCGTTACGTACAGGCTCGAAACGATGGTGTCCGTAGAAGTCAATAACTTTTTGTCGCTTTCGCTCCGGTACATTTTGCGCTTTGGCGATGCCGAAGAAAATGTGTTCCAGAAACTGGCGAGCGAGGCGAAGGCGTATTTCTAGTATGATGCGGTGGTGGCAAAATATTTTGTTCTGTGCTTTTACGGCGCTCCTCTTCGGTGCCGGTTTTGGCCATGCTTCGTGCCGCATTGAACGCATTGAGTGGGACGGTAAACACAGCGAGTTTGATGAACTTACGATGGGGGACATTGTCGGGGCGCCTTGCGATTCTTGGCATGTGGCGAAGGAAAAACTGTTGCGCTATTACGAGGACCACGGGTTCCTCGCGGCGAAGTTGCAGGTGGAAGTCGATAGTGCAGGCGTCATGCGTTGCCTGTTCGAGCGCGGCAGCGCCTGGGTGTGGGCCGAACCCGAAAATCTGGATTCGGGAGCAACGGATATAGAAGTCTTTAGGCAGCTTACGGGAATTGAAATTGATGGCCCTGTATCGCTTTCGGATTTGAGCCGTTCTGATGGTAGGCTCTCGCGTTTGGGATATTACGATAAAACTTCAGATGTTCGCTTGTTCCGTGACCCCGTACGCAATCGCGTTATCCCTGCGTATTCCATGCGTGCGACGGCTATATCTTATGCAGAAGGTTTTCTCACGTATTCGAGTGACGAAAATGTCTGGGACGGGCATGTCGATCTCGCTTTGTACAACATTTTGGGCACGGGACGAGACTTACGTCTGGAGGGAACATCGCAGGAGAATTCCCGCCGCCTGGAGGGCTCGTATCGCGAAAGGTTTATTTTCGGGACATCGTGGGATGTGCTTGTGCGCGGGTTCTTCGAAGACGATTCGCTGTCGCGCAATTCGCGGCTGGAGGTGGGCGTTTCGCGGAACGTCGGGTTTAATTTTGAGGTGTCTGCATTTGTCGGTATTGGGAACGACGAGAAAAGTTCTACGTTCGAATTGTCGTATATCTCACTTGACCGTAGCGTTTTGCCACGGCGCGGAACCTCCTTCGACGTATCGCTGGCGTGGATGATGGACCGTCCCGATTCGCTCGACAGCTACTTGCGCTTGGAATCCTCCTTTATTTATTACGTTCCCGTGTGGAAAAATTTCATTGCGCGGTATTCCGCCGCTGCAGGGACGATGCTTCCGTCAGGCGGCTCGTTTGCTCGTGAAGACTTGTTCGCTCTGGGTGGAATGGATTCGTTCAAGGGCATGATGTACCGTTTTATGCGGACCCGTGCATACGGCTTCTCGCAGATGGCTCTCCTTTGGCAGGACGGCTACGACTTGTCGATTGAGGTGTTCTACCAGCCGGGGCTTTACAGGCGGATGGCACCGTTCCACGGTTGGGCTCGCGAACATGACTATGGCTTAGGCTTTACGCAGTACCGCAAGTCGTGGAGCTTCAGCATTTACTATGCGCTCCGCAATGGGTGCAACTATCTGGACGGCGTGCTAGGTTTCGGCGTGAAAACGCTGTTTTAAGAAAAAAGCTTTTGAAAAAACGAAAAAAGTACGTTATGCGGGCGGGGCCCCAGCTCGGAGTTGCGAAGGCCGCACGGGCCCCTCCCTGCACCCTCCCCATCCTTGGCCGACGCTATATTCTCGCTCTGTTAATCATTCATTTGTTTTTGATGGAATATCTCACTAACAGCAATAATAATTGCTGCTAATAGGTGCTGGGTTTCGGGGTGAAAACGCTAATCTAGGCTGTAGGTGGTGGGTCTTAGAGTCTCGGTACTCGGACTTTGTCGCCTGCGTTCAAGTGTTCCAACGACACACCTGGGTTGACGGACTGTAATGAGGAGAGCACGTAAAAACGGGGGAGGCTCTGCGTTCCGGCACCGTAAGTCCTGCGGAGCAACTTGAACAGGTCTTCTCCGTCGTTTGCCGTGACGGTCTTGTAGAGGTTCTTATTAGACGGGTCGGACTGGAGTGCCGAGAGCGCGTTCGAGAATTTGGCTGCAAAGTTTTCTGCAGAATGATTGGGTTTTGCGACCTCTGATGCGTGCTTGGCGGCGGACTTGTCGTTTTTCTTCGACGAGGCGTTCTTTGAATTGCCCGGTTTCCCGGTGACAGACGGCGGCAACTTGAAAGTCGGCATCCTGGACGAGTTCATGGTCAGGTTGACATCGACGGAATCTTTGCCTTTCTTGACCGGTTCTAGTGCCAAAATGGAGTCCAGCGAGGCAATATAGTTGCTATCGGGCCATTCTTCGAGGACCATTTTCTTGTTGACTTGGATGATTTTAATGGTCGGATGGTCTTTTTCGCAGGCCAAAAGCAAAAAACAGGACAAGAAACAGAGCGACAATAGAGATTTCATGTTGTAAAAAATACTAAAAATGGAGTCCACGCTTGCCAAATTCCCGAAAAACAACTAAATTTTGGCTCTCAACATTTACTTCACAGGAAGTTTTATAATGAAAGAAGGTATCCACCCTAATTATCAACCGGTCGTGTTCGTCGATGCGAATACGGGTAAAGAATACATCACCCGCTCCACGAAGTCTTCCGCCGAAAAGAAGACTATCGATGGTGTTGAATATAGCGTGATTTCCTTGGAAATCACGGCTGATACCCATCCGTTCTGGACGGGTAAGCAGCATCGCGTGGATACGGCTGGCCGTATCGACAGCTTCAACAAGCGCTATGGTGGCGGTGCTAACATCACCTCTGCAAAGCGTAAGACTCGCAAGGCTGCACCGGTCAAGGCTGAAGAAGAAGCTTAATCTTCTAAAGTTTAGGGCCTCCCTAATTAGGGAGGCTTTTCTCTTATTAACCCTAGAGGACGCAAAATGAAAAAGAAACTTAGCATTTGTGCCGCCGCCATCATCGCACTCGCTATGACTGGTTGCGAAAAGACTGGTACTATCGAAGGTGAAGTTTGCGATGCATTCACCGATAAGCCGTTGGAAATGCCTACCGTCGGTATGGACTCCACGATTTTCACCACCCTTTCGAAAAAGTACGAGTTTAACCAAGAACTCCGCAAGGGTAAGTTCAAGTTTGTCAAGGTTCCTCCTGGAACTTATCGCGTTTATGCGGGCCGCTCCAAGTATGTCAAGACCCGTACCACGGTCACGACGACGGAACAGAATCCGAATGCAACGCTTCGTCTCTACATTTACAATTCTCAGGTAGAACCGGGCCTGTACCAGGGTACTGCCGAAGGTCCGCTCAAGATTTCGAACCAGTGGGTCGTCTATTCTACCAACTGCGACGAATCTATCGTCGGTTACCGTTTGTCGATGCCGCAGCAGGTCGAAAGCGCTACTGCAAGCATTGCCGAAAAGATTGGCGTCCCGAAGAAGGGCAAGAAGGGCAAGAAAAAGCACAAACCGGCTCCTGCCGCTCAGGTTGTCACGAAGGTCACGAACCTCCCGGATCCGCGTGTCATCGAAGGCAAGCTCGAAGTCTTCTATCGCAATGCTTCCTCTGTGACGACTGCTCTCACGGCAAAGACCTATCCGGCTGTTGTCGCTTCGATCGCCTCCCACAAGGACTGCAAGGGCTTTGGCGCTGGCGAAACGAACGGCGTGTTCCCGGTTAAGGACAAGGGCACTGACCTCAAGGTCGAATACGTTGCCGAAAACCTCTTCAAGATTACTGGCGACCTCCCGAAGGGCAAGCAGATTATCCAGCTCACCCAGGACGGAAAGACGGTCCAGACTTACTATTTCGAAGCAAAGTAAGCTTTCGAAAGTAGCTTGAAATTAAAAGACGCTCGGTTTAAACCGGGCGTTTTTTTTGTGCTTAAAACGGATTTTGGCGATGAACCGTTATTGTTTGTCTTTCAAACACTCGTCAATTTGTTCTTGAATGTAAACCTTGTTTGAATCGAGCCTTGCCTGGTAGCGCGGGTTCACGATGGTGTCGCCGTCGCAAATTTGCTTTGACGCAACGACTCCTTGGAAGTATTTGTCCTTTGTTTGGATCTTGTTTAGGCAGGCTGTTTTGGATTCGAGTTCTTCTTCGCTCAATGATGCCTTGACGCTGTCTGCCATGTGTTCTTTTGTTTCGCTGTAGGTATCGTCTAATTTATGGTAGTTGACAAATTCGTCTTTGGTGCAAAGTGGTGAAGGTGGCTCTACACTACTGCTACTTGATTCAGGTGCGCTACTTGAACTGCTGACGAATTTTTTGAAATATTCTTCCAGCGTATAAATGTACTCGCCTTCACGGTTTTCACGCAGATATTCCCCTCTGTGGTGGAGCGTGTCTCGCAATATAAGGACATTTTCATCCGGGTCGTGAACAACAATCGATTTGTCGTTTGAACATTTGAAAGAATACTTTATTTCGTGCCTGACGCAATATGGAATTCCGTAATCTAAGGCCATCTCAAATTCTGGTATGTTTTCTAATGTGTCTTCGATAGCATCTAGTTCTTCTAATGTGCGTGTCTTGTTGTTTTTCAATATTTCTTGAAGTTCAGCACTGCTTGGACCCGACTTTGAGTTTGGGGAGTCGTATAGAAGGCAACCCCAGCCGAGGGATTCTGCGGACTCTGTGCATGTTATGGTGGTGTCGCTGGCTAGTTTGTACAGCTTTGCTGATGAACTGCTCGAAATGGTGGTGGAACTGCTTGATGCAGTTTCGACACTGCTTATCGGCGTTTCGCTTGAACTGCTTTCTGTAATGCCGGCACTGCTTGTGGGTGTCACAACGGAACTGCTCGAAGGCGTTTCGCTTCCGATATTGTTGGGGAGGACAGGCGAATTCTCGCTGTCCCCGCCGCAACTTGCCCAGAACAGGGTTGTTACGGAAAACAAAAGTCTTTTCCAGTGCTTGCGGATGTTCATAATTATAGTCGGAAGTAGGCGGTAGGCAGTGGCTGCGACGCACGCCTTATGCGTTTACGCTCCTGCATCCTCGAGACGTTGGACGTGGCAATAGGCAAGCTCTTTAGTTTTTTCATCTCTGAGGTGCAGGCTGGAGCCTTCGCAGTAGCGCCAGTATTTGCACTTTTTGCAGTCGCCAATCTTGGCCCAGTTGCGGTCACGCATCACCTGATAGCGGTTCTGCCACACGTCCCACAGGTCGTCTTTGTAGATGTTCCCTTGGATGTAGTCGCCGCGCAGGCTCGGGCATGCTGAGATGCTGCCGTCGCAAAGCACGGAACTGACGTTCACGCCGGCACGGCAGAAGAACGGGTAGTTGCGGGCGTCCTTCTCGTAACTGCCGAGGAATCCTTCGCAGCCGTAGTTCACGTTGATGACATTCAGCGATTTTACTTCGCGGATGAAGTCGAACACTTGGCGGAATTCCTGGTTCGTGAGCTGGAACAGCGGATTGTCCTTGGCGCGGCCCTTCGGGAACACCGTCGCGATACGCCAGCGCTTTACGCCAATTTTCAAAAGCAGGTCGAGAATCTTCGGGAGTTCCTTCAGGTTTTCGCGGTTCACGCAGGTCATCACATCGAAGGTGAGGCCTTGCGTGTGGGCGGCCATGTCGATGGCTCGCAGCGCTCGCTCAAAGCTATGCGGGTCGCCGCGGAAATGGTTGTGGTTCGCTTCGAGACCGTCGAGGCTGATGGTGAGCGAGCGCAGCCCCGAGTTCAGGAGTCGCGTGTAGCGTTCGGGCGTCATCGCAAGACCGTTCGTGACCATGCCCCAGGGGTAGCCGCGTTTCTTGATTTCTTGGCCGCATTCTTCGAGGTCTGGGCGCATCAAAGGTTCGCCGCCCGTAATCACCACGATAAAGTGCTTCGGGTCGATGTGCGGGGCGAGCTTGTCGAGTACGCCCATGAAATCGTCGCGGGGCATGTCCGGGATGGCGTCCTTGACGCAATCGCTACCGCAGTGCAGACAGTGCAGGTTGCAGCGGAGCGTGCATTCCCAGAAAAAGTATGTGAGCGGATGCGCCTTGATTTCGTTGTGGCGGTAAAGGCGATAAGCTTCGAGAGCGAGTTTCTTTTTAAGAGAGAGTTGCATAATAGGTTGTATGTAATAGGTTTTAGGTGGTAGGTGTATAATCGCGGCGAAGCCGCCAAACTTTAATCTAATGACTAATGACCATTGACTATTGACTAATAACTAAACTAATAGCGGTTTTCCTCATAATAATTCTTTTCGAATTCCTTTTGGGTGTATTTGATTTCTTTGCCTTGTTTGTCGGTGCAATTTAGAGTGGTTTCATCTTCATAAGCCCAACAAGAAACACCGTCTTCGCAATGATAATATTTCTGGCATTTTGGAGCTGGTTGGAATGTGCAGTTTTGACCATTATCGTCCGGATGAAGGCCGTCTTCACAATAATAACCAGAAACTCCGTATTCGGGACACCCTATAGTAAGTGTGCATGCTGTAGGCTCGTTGCTAGAAGACGAATTGTCATTGCATCCACCCCAGAAAAAGGCGGTCAGGGCGAGTGCTATTTTTTCCCAGTGCTTGTACATAATTAGGTGTTAGGTTTTAGGTAATAGGTTGTAGGGGAGTGGACCAATGACTAAACTAATAACGTCTTTTCTCATAATATTTCTTTTCGAATTCCTCATGGGTATATTTGATTTCTTTCCCTTGTTTGTCGGTGCAATTCATATTGCTTTCATTCATTATTCTCCTGCATGAAAGACCGTCATTGCAGTTGTAGTAGTTCGTACATTTTGAATCCACGCCGTATAAGGGGCACGAAGCAGTATATTCACATGCGATTTGTTCGATTTTTGAATATTCTATGCATTTGTCGATTAGTTTTTTTAATGATGCTTTGAGTGTGTCTAGTTCTTGTTGATAGCGCGGATTTACGATTGTTTCGCCGTCGCAGGTTTGCTTCTTAGCGATAACATCTGTGGATGGATACAAATAAGTGCGTTCTACGCGGTCAAGGCAAATAGAGTCCTTTTCTGCAAGTTTTGTTCCGAGTTCTTTCTTGGCGATGTCTAAAAGTTCTTTTTTGTCATTTTCCCACGCTTTATCGAAATCGGTTGGTGTGGTAAAATCGCTTTTTTGACAAAGCGGAGATGGAGGCGTGGCGCTGCTGCTGGATTCCGGCTCCGAACTTGAACTGGATTGATATTTTTCAGGAAATTGTGCTCTGTGTTCTTCTTTTGTATAGAGAATATGATTGTCGTAATCGGTTACTAATGTACTGGCTTCATAGCTTTTGTTGTTTGAACAATTATATACCAACGTTCCAGGATCCATATGAACGCAGTTTGAATTTCTATTTGTATAATAAGAACTTGTTTGTGTCTCCCATTGTTTATTAGCCTCGATTATTTCTTCTTCGAGGGAATCTAGCTGTTCCAATGTCAATGTCTGGTTTTCTTCAAGTATTTTTTTGTGTTTTTCGATTTTTTCGAGAATGTTGTCTCTTGCATTATAAAAATCTTCAGAGTCGAGGCATTTGCCGCCATTGATATAGCTTGGTGTGCATGTGATGCTTGGGTCGCTTGCAAGTTTGTAGGCGTTAAGATTTAAACTACTGGAACTTGGGGCTTTGGCTTCAGATGAACTGCTTGCGACCGCATCAGAAGAACTGCTTGCGACCGCATCAGAAGAACTGCTTTTGACGGTGTTTTCGCTAGAGCTTTTATTGCTGTCGGAACTTATGCCGGGGTCAACAGCGGATGACGTGTCCTGAGCTATTGTCGGGAGCGCGCTGTCGTTTTCACTCGTACAGCTTGTCCAAAAGAGGGCTGTCGTCGTGAGCAAAAGTCTTTTCCAGTGCTTGCGGATGTTCATAATTAAAGTCGGAAGTAGTCGGTAGGAAGTGGTTGGTGGTTAGGTTTAAATTATATAAATAGAAGTTGAAAATGAATATTTTTCTAATGAATGCGCTCACTTTTTACATAGTATTTTGAATTGAATTCGTCTTCGGTATAGATTGTCTTGTTATCCTGTTCATCGCGGCAGTCAAAAGTTTTCGTCTTACCGTCGGTTTCCAGGAAGCAAACGACCTTGTCTTGGCAATAGTAGGTTTCTGTGCATGAGTAGGGCTTTGTGCATGAAGGGTCGTCGGGACTCCACATATGGTCCAGTTCGCAGGCAATCGGTTCTTTGCTATTGCTTGAAGAATCGTCACTACAACCGCCCCAAATCAGGGCGGTCAGGGCGAGTGCGATTTTTTTCCAATGTTTGTACATAATTAGGTTTTAGGTAGTAGGTAATAGGTGATAGGTGGGGGATTAGATGGTAGAGCTTAGTTGGTAGAACTTAGGTGGCCCTTCGACAGGCTCAGGGACCTTATTTCGGTTGGTGAGCTTGCCGAACCAAAGCTCTAAGTTCTAAACTCTAAAATATCATTTTTCCGGGCATTCGATGTTGGCGTGGCAAGCGCCGATTCCGTGTTCGTTACCTTGTTCATCTACGGTGATTGCGTCGATGCAGATTTTGACAGAATCGTATTTGCAGTTCGTCGCTCCGCATTCGTCTGTGTTTGGAGCTACGATCTGGATGTCGTCGGGTAATGTTTCTTCCCTTTTAGGATCTTCGATGTAAAGTCCCGGATTCTTCAGGTATTTAGTTCCGTCTTCACATTCGATGATGCTTATGGTCATGCCGTTTTTGTCTGTGGCAGTTGTATTGTAACATTTGGTCGGGAAACATCCGTAACCGGCTACTGCATCGTCCTTGGTGTCGCAACCGCCCCAAACGAGCGTGAGCGTCGAGAGAAAGAGGAATTTTAGGAACTTGTAGAACATGTTTAGATCTTAGGTGTTAGGTAATAGGTTGCAGGGGGGGGGCGGTGCTTATAAAAACATTTTGAATCTATGCCATAAGGACATAGATTCAAAGTTTCGTTAGGTTTGATCCGTGCCGAATGGATTCAAGCATTTGTTGATTCTTTTCTGAATGTTCTCCAATTTTTCTTCGTAAATCTTTTGGCATTCTTCGTCTAGTGCTGGTTTGTTCGCTTCCCATTCCTCCTTCATTTTCAGATAGTCGAGGTATTCCTTTGTTGGGTGCGTTGTTCCGTCGCTGCAAACCTCATCTTTGGGGAATGTGACAGGTGCTCCGTATAGAGCGACGAACATGTCGAGTTCTTGGCGCAAGTTTGCAAGGCACTGCGGGACTGATGGCAGAGTCTTTATCGTGCTGTCGATTTTGCTAACGCTTGCGCGTTTTGCCCGTTCTTCTGCGTTCATTTTTGCGATGTCTGCAGAGTATGATGGTGGGTAATAGGTTACCGTAGAATCTCCAGGGGCGCATGTCACTTTGGCGGAACTGGAGCTTTGTTCTGTGCTGCTGGAACTTGGCGGCTTAATGCCTGCGTTGAAGTAGCGGGAGCGGAATTCTGCTTCGTTGTAGGTAACGCCGTCGCAGTCGTAAGTCTTTTCGGTGACGTAAACAACGCCATAATCGGGGCAAGCTACGGCACCCTTGAGGTCGCCATCGTCAACAGGACTGCATGGGTATTCACTCATGTAGCTTCCCCTTTCGGTTTCCTTGCAGACAACCCCGTCATCGCAATAGAATTTCTTTTGTGCTATTTCGCCGTTCGTTTTGACGCCCTTGCTGTCTTCGTAACAGGGAACTGCTTCAACGCCATATGCGGGCACTGGTAGTACGAAACTGCTGGAACTTTCGGCGGTACCGCTCGAAGAAACGGCTTCGCTACTGGAGGAGGACTGCACGGTCGCTTCGCTGGAGCTGGATTCTGGACTTGCCTCGCTGGAACTGATGGGTTGATTGCCGCATCCTTCGGGCGGGCATCCGTAAAGAGGTGGTTCTACTACAGTAGTGTTGTTGTTGCAGCTAGCCCAAAAGAAGGCGGTCAGTGCAAGAGAAATCTTTTTCCAGTGCTTGTAAAACATTTTTAACTCCTTTCCAAGTAGCCCAAATACTCCTTGGATTAATATAAATAAAAGAAGTGTATAATTTGAAGAAAAAAACTGGAAAAATTGAAATTTTTTCTTTGGTTTTTAATGAAAAATGAGCTTTTTGAAAGAAAGTGTATTATATAGAAACGAAAGGCTTTTTTACAAAAACTGGTCGGGCGAGGATATGTTCGGTGTTCCTTGGCGTAAATCAGAAATGCAATGGATCCATACCATGTTTATTTTTACATTACTAAATGGCGTTGATTGCTTTAAAGTATTAACTTTTGACCATCACAGATTCAGGAACATGTAATGAAAAAGAACCAAGGTTTTTTCTCCTATTATGGCCTAGCTTTTTCCCAAGTGGCTATTTCTACAATAATCGTTGGAACGATGGAGCTAGTCTTTAATCGCATGGGCCTCACGGCGACAGGATCCTGGCAATTTTACGTTCTTCATTTGCTGTTCCTGCTGCCCTGTATCTTGCTATTGACCCCTGCAGGCTATTTTTCGGACAAATATCCCAAGGAACGCGTTCTATTATATACAACGCTGCTTTCTATACCCGTGATTGGTCTCTTCTGTTTTGGCGTCTATAATAAAAGTGTTCCGCTGGTGATTACATCGGTGGGACTTTTCTTTATTCTGCAGGCGTTCCAGTCTCCGGCGCGTGGCGGTTACCTCAAGGAACTGATGGGCGTGAGGAATCTCGCGTATGGAACGGGCGTCCTCATGATTGTCTGGTTTAGCGCATTTGTGCTGACGTTGCTCGGGCTTGCGATTGCGAGCTATTACGGGGCGTGGCTATCGGTAATTGTTGCTGTTGGCGCGTTGCAGTTGCTGGGAGCTTTTTTTGCGTTGAGACTACCGGCGATAGGTGGCTTCGACCCCGATATGAAGTTCCCGTGGAACCGCTATTGGAATCTCGTCTTTGCCCGTCGCAAGTTCTGGAAGGCTTGGAGCAATCGCGGTATCCGGCAGTCCATCATCGGACTTTCGATGTTCTGGGTCTTGATATTCCTCATGGTGTTCGTGATTCAGGACCAGTTTAGTTCGGGGTCGCTTTTTGGTGTCGATGCTCTCCTGAACTATACGATTATCGGTGCCGCTATTGGCCTGATTGGTGGCTTTGCGTTTGCGATGCGCATGTCGAACAACTTTATCGAGACGGGACTTGTACCGATGGGGACGGCGGGTTCTGCCATTTTGATTTTCTTGATTCCGTTTATTCCGAGGCCGTACAATGCGATAGCCTTTGCGCTGCTCGGCTTTTGCGCCGGCATGTACATGCTTCCGATGTTTGCGTTGCTCCTGTACAACTCGAAGCCGAGGTCTGCGGGCCATGTGCTGGCAGTGAACAACATGGTGCAGAACGTATGCGTGATTGCGTTTGACGTGCTTGCGATTTTGTCAATGCGATTGCTTGGACTGGACCGCATGGACTTGTTCTTTGTGCTTGGCATTTTCTGCACGGCGGCGACTGTTTGGGCGTTGTGGATTATGCCGCAGTCTTTGCTTCGCCAGCTGCTCCGCACCACGCTTTCGCTCCATTATAAGTTTATCGTCAACGGTCTCAAGAACCTGCCGTGGGAAGGCCCTGTTTTCCTTGTCAGTAACCATATTTCTTACATCGACTGGGCGCTTATCCAGATGGCAAGCCCGCGTCCGCTCCGCTTTGTGCTTAGCCGCCGTTCGTACGAAAAGTGGTACGTGCGCTTGATTCTTTCGCAGATGAACGTGATTGATTTGGACCTCGCGCACCCCGAGAAGGCTATGGCGGCGGCCCATGAATCGCTTTTGCGTGGCGAAGCCGTGGTGGTGTTCCCCGAAAACGCGCTTTCGCCGACGGGTAACGTGAACCGTTTCCGCCTGGATTACAGTTCCGCTATCAAGGATGTACCGAAACTCACGCTTTTGCCGCTTTACGTGCAGGGGCTGTGGGGGAGTTCCTATTCCATGGCGAGTGCCGGGTATCAGGATATCGTGCACAGCGGTGGCCGCATTGTCTCGGTCGCGTTCGGCAAGCCCGTGCCTGTCGATTGCGGTAACGTGCAGATGTTGCGTTCCATCCAGGAACTCTCGATTACGGCGTGGGAGGCGTACATCCGCAGGCTCCGTCCGGTGCCGAACAGCTGGATTCGTGCTTCGAAGCGCCGTAAAAACTCTCCCTTGGTGTTCAGCCCCGACGGAAAGCATTTTTCGGGCTATTCGCTTGCGACGGCGGCGCTTACGTTCGCCAACATTTTCGATAAACTCCTCGGCAAGGACGAAAAGTGCGTGGGCATATTGATTCCGCCTTCGGGCCCGGGAATCTTTACGAACCTTGCGATGCTTGTCAAGGCAAGGACCGTCTGCAACTTGAACTATTCCAGCACGCCGGAGACGATGGATTACTGCTGCAAGGTGGCAGGGGTAAAAACGATTGTGACCGCCCATGCGTTTGTAGATAAGCTAAAACAGAAGGGCGTCGATCTTGAAGGCAAGTTGCTTTGCAATTACAAGGTCTATTACATGGAAGACCTGGGCAAGCAGTTTGTCAAGAAACCGACGCTTATTCTGAACTTCTTGCGCGTGATGTTCCTCCCGGCATGGTATCTCGAATGGCGCTTCTTCAAGAAGGTGAGCCTTGACGATGTGGCGACGATTATTTTCAGTTCCGGTTCCGAAGGGACGCCGAAGGGCGTGGAACTCACGCATTTCAATTTGATGGGCAACATCAAGCAGTGCGCAAGCGTCATCAATGTCGGGCCGGAAGACGTGTTCCTTGGGCTTTTGCCGATGTTCCATGCGTTTGGTTTTTCGATTACGACGATGCTTTGCATGGTAGAGGGTGTCCCGGTGGCGACTTGCCCCGACCCGACGGATGTGCGCTTGATTGGCCGCATGGCGGCGGAATTCAAGGTGACGATTATGGTTGCGACGGGGACGTTCCTTCGCATGTGGGGGACTAGCCGCTATATCCATCCGCTCATGTTCGAACATGTGCGCGGCATTTATGCGGGTGCCGAGAAAATTCGCGAAGATGTCCGCAACCTTTACAGATCCAAGTTTAAACTCGAAATTTTCGAAGGCTTTGGCTGCACAGAGACAACGCCGGTCGCCTCTGTCAACACGAAGGACTTCTTGCTCGACGACTACAAGACGGTCGTGGTGGGCAACAAGCCGGGAACGGTGGGCGTACCCATGCCGGGTTGCCAGTTCCGCATTGTCGATCCCGATACGCTCGAAGAACTCCCGCTTGGCACGGACGGCTTGATTTTGATTGGCGGCGCTCAGATTATGAAGGGTTACCTGAACGACCCGGAGCGTACCGAAAACGCAATTGCCATGTTCAATGGGCGCCGTTGGTACAAGACGGGTGACAAGGGCCACATTGACGAAGACGGTTTTTTGACGATTGTCGATCGCTATAGCCGCTTTGCCAAGCTCGGTGGCGAAATGGTGAGCCTCGGCGCCGTGGATTTCAAGATTTCCGAAAGCCCCTTGTTTGAAGAAATCGACCATATTGCGGTTCCGGTTCCGGATGGCGCGAAGGGCGAAAAGATTGTGCTCCTTTATTCGGGAGACAAGTCCGAGGACGAAGTCAAGACGATGTTGCGCCAAATCGGGCTGCCTCCCTTGATGGTTCCGGGGGCTGTGCTTAAGTTGGATGAACTGCCCAAATTAGGTTCTGGTAAATTTGACGTACAAACTGGCAAGAAAATAGCCAGGGAACGCCTTGGAATTTCTGTATAAATTTTATATTTAGCGCACTATGAAAAACAAAACGTTGGGAAGGGACGATGTGAAGCAGAAGTCTTTGCGTCAGTCCTTTATGGAATGGAAGGATTCCCTTCACTGGGATAAACCTCAGAATGTCATGTTGGCGGCGACGGCCTTTGTGCTTGTATCCGCTTTCCTTATCTTTAACAATTTATCTGTGTCGTATGCACGCCACTGGGATATCGAGTGGGGGTATTACTCCATACTCTTGACGTTCCTTTTGCTCGTGGTGGGTGTCGTAGTCAACGCACCGTTCGTGGCAAAGCATATCCGCGGTTTCTTGCCGAGTGGCAAGGGCTTTTGCGGGCTTGCGCTTTTGCTCATTGTGTTCTCTGTGTTCATTTTCGGGAACATCGGCAATACGCACCGCGTGTTGAGCGACGAGACGAGCTGGGAGTCCATGGGACTCCAGATGTATTACAAGCATACGGGTGGCGTCTGTAATGAGGGCGTCTGGACGGACGGCGTTCTGGATTGCAAGACGGAGGTGAACAACTTCAAGGGCAAGGCGCTTGGTTTTGTCTATTCGCTTGTGTTCAACTTCATGGAGCCGAATCGCGATACGGCATTGACGGTGAACTACCCGTTCTACATCTTGAGCTTGATTGCGTTCTTCCTTGCGCTTTGCAAGTGGTTCAAGAGCGATAAACTTGCGCTTGCGGCGACGGCGTTCTTGGGCGGCATGCCTATTTACCTGTTGCAGTCGCGGTCTGCATCGACCGAAGTTCTCTACGTCCTTCTGCTTGCGGTGCTGATGGCGTGGTACGCTTTTGTGCCGACGAACAAGGTCACGTGGAAGCATTTCCTCTTGACTGTGCCGCTGCTGGGCTTCTTTGCGCAGACCCGCCAGGAGACTGTGTTCGCGTTTATCCCGTTTGCTCTTTACTATTACCGCTACTTCCTCGAAAAGCCATACCGCCTGCCGGCCTTTGTGGCGTCCGTGATTGCGGTGAGCTGGCCTTCCATCAATACGATGGCGGCATATCGCGGTTATGACTTCCAGGGTGGCGAACATGCGGCCCATTCGTTGGAGAACTTCTGGTTCAACTTGAAGACGAACATCGAAGTCATGATGAACCTCAAGCAGGATACGGCTTTTGGCGGCATCATGGAAAATCCGTTCTACACGACGTTCACCGTGATTTTGCTTTTGGCGACGGTGTGGCTCCTGTTCCGCATGATTTATTCTCGCCGTTACTTCCGCGGGTTCATTCTGGGCATCACGTTCTGCTTGCAGATTTTCGTGATTCTCCTGAACGTGTCCGGGACGTTTACGATTGATATCAACCAGCGTTATGTGCTTGTAGCGCTTCCGATGTTTGCTCTCCTGATGGCGCTCGGACTTTACGATGCGCTTCTCTTTACGACGAAGATGAAGGATGACGCTGCTGCAAAGATTGTCATGGGTGCTGCGTGTATTTTGTCTGTCGGGTTGATGGTTTACCATGCGCCGAGCTACAAGGCAAACATGCTCTATTACAAGAACAAACTCCTGACCGAAGAAGATTTCTTGAATACGGAACTGGCGAAGTATCCGAAAAATTCAGTGTTTATTTACGCAAGGCCCTGGCAGATGTTGGCTTCTGGGCATACCTCTTTCAGCGAAAGTACGTTTAGAAATTGGAGTACCGAACAGTTCGCGGAATGGATGCAAAAGTCCGGTGGCAACATTTACCTCGTCCGCGGCCAGGACGGCTACGGAAAGGTCAACCGCGCAAGCCGCGTGGTGGGCTTCAAGACAACCGACCAAATTGACGATATCTTGAGCGATTACAAGAACGAACGCGTGCTGATGAATGCGAGGGATTTTGGTTACGGCCTAGCCATTTACAAGATTATTTCGAAGAAGGGCGTATCGCATTACGCGCAGAACTTCATGGTCACGGATGCCGTCGATGGCAAGATTGTTGTGAACAAGCGCTTCCCGGAATCGATTGCCTGCGATTACAAGGTGAACGACAAGGAACAGGCGCAAATGCTCGTCTCGAACAATGCGGACACGTTGCTCTTGGATTCTGCAAAGATTCGGGCAGGCATGAACCGCGTTGTGCTGAGCTGCTATATGCCTGACGAGGATACGCTCGTGACGTACCGCGATTTCTTTGTCGAAGGTGATAACGTGGCGCTCCTCTCGGCTCTCAAGATGTCCCGTTTCTACCAGGAATGGGGCGAACCGCAGATGAATGCGACTGTCGATCATCACAAGATTACGCTGGACGGTGAACCGTTCCGTTACGGCATCGGTAGCCATGCCAATTCGTCTCTCGAATATTCGCTTTCCCGCAATTACGATTGGCTGAATGTGGTCGTCGGGCTCGACGATGAAAGTGCTTGCGGCGATGGAGCCTATTTTGCTGTCGAAGCGGATGGCCGTGAAATTTACCGTTCCAAGAAACTCTATACGACGGACAAGGAACGTTTAAAATTGGATATCAAAGGTGCAAAGTCCATTAACTTGCGTGTGCTGATGGGCGACAATAAGGACTGCGACCATGGCGACTGGGCGCACGCTTGGCTAGAGGCGGAAAATTGAAAGTTCTTGTAGCTCCGCTCGATTGGGGACTGGGGCATGCCACGCGTTGTGTGCCCGTAGTCCGCGAGTTCTTGCGGGCGGGCGCCGAGGTGGAACTGGCTGTCGTCAATGCAAATGCGAATTTCTTTCGCGAGGTTTTCCCCGATTTACGGCAACGGCTGGCTCCAAGCTACAATATAGTTTATCCGAAACACGGATACAATATGGCGCTTTGGCTGCTCAAGAACAGCGTACACTTAAATTCTATTATGCGCTATGAGCACCATTTTGCCGAAGAAATGGTCGAACGCCATGGTTACGATGTGCTGTTTTCGGACAACCGCTTTGCGTTTTATTCCAAGAACGCGTATAGCATTTACATGACGCACCAACGTCGAATTGCGTTCCCGAAAGCGTTCTCGGCGTTCGAAGGCGTTGGCGTTCTTTGGCATTCTGGCATAATGCGAAAGTTCGATGAAGTCTGGGTGCCTGACATGGAATTTTTCCCAGGTTATGCAGGTTCGCTTTCACATTCGGGGGCGACCCCTGGCGATAAGCCGATGCGTTACGTGGGGGCGCTTTCGCGTTTTTCGGAGTATGTCGAATCGCAGAAAAAAGCTGAAGATGCCAAACTTGAAAGCGATGTCGATTTGATGAGCGTGTCTGAATTTATGGCGAACTCCGCAAGCGTGGAGTGGAATGTGCAACCCCGTGAAAGGTACAAGGTTGCGGCCATTGTTTCTGGTGTGGAACCGGCGCGGACACGGCTTGAAACACGGTTGCGCAAGGTTCTTTCTGAAATTCCTGGACATCATGTGATGATTCTTGGAAAGCCTTCGTTAGGCTCTAAAAATTGGAAAGAAGGAAATATTGAATTCTGGACGCATCTTGCGACAAATGAATTTGCGGATGTCGTGAAACGGGCCGATTTCGTGGTGAGCCGCGGTGGTTACAGTACCGTGATGGATATGGCGGAATTGGGGAAAAAATGTATTTTTGTACCGACGCCGGGGCAGTTTGAACAAATTATTCTTGCTCATGATTTGTCGAAAGCGGGATACGCAGCTGAAATCCAGGAAGATGATTTGTCTGCCGAAACGTTGACTAGTGCTTTTGATTCTTGCATCCGGATGCCTATGGCCGAAAAGCAAAACTTGCTTCGCGATGCTGTTGAAAATGTTGTTCAAAAAATAAAAGAGAGATGAATATGAACCAATTTGTGCTTGCTTTTCCGCTCCCCGTTGCTGCCGATGAAACATTTGCGATTACCGAAAACGTCAAGGTTGAGGCCGTTGCAAAGACGTTGATGATTCCCGGTTGCAGCGTGCAGTTTAACGTTATTCGTCAGGGCGCCTCTGCAGAACTTTTGGATATTTTCAAGGAGCACAATGACTTGACGGAAGAAGAGGAAAAGGCTATTGCTGGCCACAAGTCACTGTTGTTCTTGCTTGGAAACGTAAAGAGCATGAACGATGTTGAAATGGTGAATTCCGCCATTTTGAAAATGTTTACCGCCGGCGCAATTGGCGTTTATATGCAACAATCCGGTACAGCATGGACCGTCGAAGCGTTCAAGGATGTGTTTGGCGATGGCGAATGTCCGATGGACCCGTGGATTAACGTTATTGATTCGGGCGAAACTCTCTATACGCTGGGACTTGCAACGTTTTCGCTCCCGGATTTGTGCATCTCGACCGCAATTGAAGACCCGGAAGAGGCGCTGATGATGGCTGCGGAAAGTTTGTTCGGGGATGGTGTTCCTGCAAAGTCGGGTTCTGTTATTGATTGGGGCGATGATGAAAAATACGTGTTCCGCCAAGAAACCAAAGGCCTGTTCTCGAAAGATGCTCCCGAATACAATAAGCAAGGCGTTCTGAGAATCGTGAGGAAGTGACGCGCTTGGTCGAGTAGGGAGGCCAAGTGCGTCATCCTGTAGCCGAAGGCGATAGGAAGTAGGCAGTAGGAGAATATTGTCATTCCCGATTTAATCGGGAATCTCCTTTTCAAAAAAAGAATGGGAGATGCCCGCTTTTTCGGGCATGACAAAGTCAATATGAGGGGAATTTATGGCAAATGTTTTAAAGTTTGAGTCGATTGACAACGTTCGGCAACTAGGCGGTATCCCCGCGGGTGCTTCTCGTGTCAAGCAGAATGCGCTTTTCCGCAGCGGCAATCTGTCGCGTGCTTCAGAACATGACCTGCTCCGCCTGCGTGACGATTTTGGCGTTCGCCTTGTCATTGACTTGCGTTCGGATTTTGAATATATGCGTAAACCGGACAAGCTAATTGATGGAATGCAGTCGGCAATGATTCCCGTTCTAGACGAGTCCATGCATGGCGATGCGTTCAACAAGGATCAGGTAGTGCCTGCGACGGGCGTCGATTTTATGGAATTCCTTTTTGGCATAGCCCGCCATCCGATTGCAAATACGCTAAAAGATAAGCTCTATAATTACTTTGTCGATAGCGAATATGCGAGCTCGCAGTATGCAAAAGTCTTTGAAATGGTTCTTGCTCAAAAAGGGGCGCCTGTTTTATTTCATTGCACCTCGGGCAAGGACCGTGCAGGCTTTTGCTCCGCGCTGATGCTCGCCGCTCTCGGTGCTGACGACAACGCTATTTTAGATGATTACACTGAATCCGAAAATTCGTACCGCAAGCCGCTAGAGGCGATGACCGCCAAAGGCCGTGCATCGGGAATGACGGAAGAACAACTCGACATTCTGCATTTCTTGGTGAGCGTCAAACGCGAGTATCTCGAAATTCCGCTCAAGCGTATCAATGCGGAATACGGTTCGCTATTGAACTTCATCACGCAGCGAATGCATGTGCCTACAGCGACCATTGATGCACTCCGTGAATATTATTTGGAATAATTGTCGCTTTTCTGAATGTTCCACATTCTCGTCACCCTGAACGAAGTGAAGGGTCCAGTCATTTCTTCGCTTCTCCGTCGTCCTGAGGACCGAAGGGACGAAGGACCCAGTAAATTTCTTGCATCGCATCTTCGTCATCCTGACCCGTAGGGGAAGGATCCAGTCATTTCTTGTCTCGCAATACAAGATTTTACTGGATGTTTCGCGACTTTGTCGCTCAACATGACGTTGAATGTGATTTCCTCAGGATGACGCAATAGGTTGCGCCTCTCAACATGACGTTGAATGTGATTTCCTCTGGATGACAACACAAAAAAACGCAGGCCCTGAGGTCTGCGCGTTTTGCAAATAGTCTAGACTAGGATGACTTACTAGAAAGAAACCCTTCCTACAGTCTACTTCCTACTGTCTACTAACTTACAACTCCGGCTGCTTGCCGGTGAGGCGCACGAAGATTTCTTCGTACTTCGCGAGCGTGTTCTTCACCACGTCTGCCGGAATTTCCGGACCCGGGTAGGTCTTGCCCCAGTCGAGCGTTTCGAGCCAGTCGCGAACGTACTGCTTGTCGAAGCTTTCCTGGTTCTTGCCCACCTGATACTTGTCGGCGGGCCAGTAGCGGCTGGAGTCCGGCGTGAGCACTTCGTCGATGAGGATGGTTTCGCCATCAATTTCACCGAATTCAAACTTGGTGTCGGCAAGGATGATGCCCTTGCTTGCAGCGTAGTCGCGGGCCTTCGTGTAGATGTCCAAAGACATGTCGCGGAGAGTCGTTGCAACCTTTTCGCCAACGATGTCGAAAGTCTGTTCGAAGCTGATGTTTTCGTCATGGCCAACGTCGGGCTTGGTGCTCGGCGTGTAGAGCGGCTTTTCGAGCTTCTGGCAGAGCTGCAGGCCTTCCGGGAGAACGTGACCGCAAATCTTGCCGGTCTTCTGGTAGTCCTTCCAGCCAGAACCGACGATGTAACCGCGCACGATGCATTCGACGGAATGGCGGTGAGCCTTCTTCACGATCATGGAGCGACCGCGGAGGTAGTCGGCGTGCTTCTTGAGCACGGCTGGGTATTCGTTCACGTCGGCGGTGATGAGGTGGTTCTTCATGCCGAGGTGCTGGAACCAGAAAAGCGAAAGCTGGTTGAGGATTTTGCCCTTACCAGGAATCGGGGTGGGGAGCACCACGTCAAAAGCGGAAAGACGGTCGCTGGCGACCATCAGGAAGCTGTCGCCCAGGTCGTACATGTCGCGAACTTTACCCTGGTGGAACAGCGGAACTTCGGTAATGGGAGTATCAAATTTTAAGCTCATAGTGCAACCAAATATAGAAAGATGGGATTTTTTGGGCTAGGGAAGTCTTGGCTCTACCAATGAACCTCTAAGTTTTAAATTGAAATGCGTATTATACACTTTGTATAATTTAGAGAAATTTATGATGAAAATTGAATGATTACTTGTTTAAATTGACTGAAAAACGAGATTTTTGTATAATACGGCTATTGACGAACCTTGAAAAAAACTGTATTTTATAGGTATGAAATCGATACTCGAATATAAGGACTACCACCTGTATATGCAGGATTACTACGACGAACGCAAAAGGCTTGGCGCGTTCTCGTGGCGTGAATTCTGCAGACGGGCCGGATTTTCGTCGCCGAATTTCTTGAAACTTGTGTGTATGGGACAAAGCAAGCTTTCCAAGATCAAGGCAACCCAGGTCGCAAAGGCCATGGAACTTGTTTGCTACGAAGAAGATTATTTTAGGTTACTCGTTGAATTTTGCAATGCCGATAAGGATTCCGTCAAAAGGGCTGCCCTTTTTGAAATGGATAGGATTGCGTTGGAACATAAGGTTCGCGTTGTCGATAGCGAGGCGTTCCAGTATTATGAATCGTGGAAATATCCTGTGGTGCGTGAACTCGCGCCGATGATGCCGGGGGCGTGCCCGCGCGACATTGCCGAAGTCTGCAAGGAATATGTTTCTGCCGAAGAAGTCCGCGATGTCTTGAGTTTCCTTGTCAAGGCTGGGTTCCTGAAAAAGGATGATGAAAAAGTTTATTCGCAAACAGAAAAGACCGTTATTGGCTCCAAGGAGGCTTTGCCGATTGCTATCCGCTCCATGCATAGGGAAATGGCGAACATGGCATCGCGAGCCGTTGACCGTTATGCGACCGATGAACGTTATTTTACAGGAATCACGTTTAGCGTGAATGACGAAGCTTATAAAAAAATCGTCGATGAAATCAACGCTTGCCGCAAAAAGGTCTTGGCCATTGCGAATGCGTATAAAGATGTCAATCAGGTATGTCGTATCAATTTTCAACTTTTTCCGATGACAGATAAAATAAACGGAGGAAGGCATGCGTAAAGGTTGTTTTTTTGTCATAGGAACTTTTTTGTTGCTGTTTGGGGCGTGTGGAGACGGCGGAACCGTTGATCCGAATGCATTTGCCGAAGGTCTTAGCTCTGCGGATAGTCTTCCGCAAGTGACCGTGACCAGTTCGTCAAGCGAAGGCGAAAAAAACAGTTATTCTTCGCCCTCTGTGAATGTCTCTGAGTCCAGCTCAAGTCGGAGTTCCGATAATATGCCTACGGAGATGTCCAAAACACGCGAAGATAAAGGATATTCTTCTAGTGAATCGATAAACCCTACTTTGGATTTGGATTCTGTTGCTTCTGTCGATGTATATGTTCATAAATATTTCAATTTCAATGCGAACAACGCAAATAACTATATAGTATCTCCGAAAAATGGTGTGGATTCTACTTATGTGGTGAATGCATCGGTTTACGAAGAAGAAAAGGGAGCTGTTTCGTATTGCGCCGATGACGACAAAAGCTACACCTTGAGGTTTAGGATTCTAGCAGAAAAAGACGTAAAAAAATTGCTGAATCTTAAAGGTTTGGGCGCTGTTTGCGAAGACATTTCCAAGAAGTTCAAGGACGCGTGCGAGTCAAAAAGTGGTGCAGAACTGCAAACGATTAGCGCATGCGACAGTAACGGAAATCTGGAGTTGTTCTGCTCTTATACAGATACTTCTGCCAATTTCGTTACGCTGTTGGCCGATTTTATGAACGAAGTCGAAACCAACTGCAATAGCGAATATCTCAATGCTTCGGTGTATCTTCAGAATCAGTGGTAGCTAGAAAAATTTATGAGAGGATTCTTAAGAGGAGGAAAGTATGAATAAGTTAATTGTTGCCGGTGTAGCGCTGTCGTTTGTGCTGTTGGCATGCAGTGACGATTCGTCTCCTGCGTCGCCAGAAAATTTGGGAGCAGGAGGCGGAAATTCTTCTTTTGTTGCCGAATCGTCCTCTGCGGTGGTTCCTGCTTCTAGTGCAGACGTTCCTGCGTCGAGTGCGACAGTTCTTGCGTCGAGCGCTTCGGTTCCGAAATCGAGCGCTGCAGCTCCTAAATCGAGCGCTTCGGCCCCGAAATCGAGTGCAACCGTTCCGGCCTCTAGTGCAATGGTTGCTTCGTCTTCGTCGGTAGCTCCAGCTACAGATTCATTGGCGCCAGCTGCGGATGATGCCCGCTTGGTGATAAAGAATGCCGTTGGCCAGTGTGGCACGCTACAAAATTTCGATGCTACGCAAGATGCTGGGTTCAGGCCAGCGGAAAAGCCAAACATGCGTGCTATCCGTACAGTCGGCTCCGATTCCACAGAATTTTTGATTAGGGATGTTCAGCTAACTTGCGGCTGGGTTCTTGACAGCTTGGAAATTACGACATCGGGCGATACGCTTGTGATAAATGCAGAATTTGACCGTTCCAATGCACAACGGTGCCTGTGTGACTACCAGTTTTTGTTCAAAGTAAAATCGGAAACTATTTATTCCAAAACAAATTTTATCACCTTGCGCACAGATCCTGTTCGTGAAAACGACCGTACAACGCCGATTATCGATTCAGAAATATGGGGAATTGACCCGGTGTCTCATGTCCAGGTTATCTCGAATGTTTCTGCAATGTGTAACAACAAGAAAAATGTGGAGAATGCACCGCGCAGGGTAGCATCTACCATCGAAGTCAATATTGTCGATACGACGTCTTCTGGAAATAATAAACCGCATGCAACGATGAAAATTCTGGATAACGGCTTTATCAGGATTGATGTTGATGGAGTTTATCTTCCTTGCGGTGTGATTATTGAAAGTGTCAGTGTTTCTTCGACCGGTGGCAGCACGATTTTTGCAAGCATTAAAGTGGACCCATCCAGCCCGGTTGTCAATTGTCTTTGCCGGTCACGTATTTCGTTTGATGTAAAGAACGAGAATGGTTTTGCGAATGCAAATTATATCAGTTCGGATGAGTTTGGACAAATTCAAATTTTAAAAACTAAAGAATAAATACCTTTTTAAAGGGGGTTTATCATGAAAAAGTCTGCTTTATTTACGGCAGCTGTTCCAGCGGTGTTCTCTGTGGCACTCTCACTTTCGTTGCTCGCTTGCAGCGACGATGCGCCTGCGGTGGCTCCTGTTCTTGGCGGCGGCGAAATTGCGAGCAGCGATTCCGACCCGTTCAATTCGAGTTCCTCCGTTTCTGGCAAGGGACAGAGCGGTTTTCATCTCGGAGCGTGCAAGAGGAATGCTCTCGATGTTCTAGCGAAAGATGCTTCGGTTGGCGAAACGCGCAAAGCGTATCTCGTTAATGATTCTGCCGGCACTCATGTCGTGCTCCCTGATGTTGACGATTATTGCGGTTATTACGGCGAAGTGATGTACTCCAAAGAGTTTTCGGGAGATACTTTGGTTATCGTGAAAAATATGAAACGTGCACTTCCGACGAATTGCAGGTGTATCTATGATTTTCGGATTGATTTAGATGTGATGGATTTGTGTGCCAAGTACGTCCGCTATGGGAATGTTTATGAGATCGTGACGGAGCCGCTTCCTGAATCATCATCAAGCGTTAAGCCTTCATCAAGCGCTTCCGTGGAATCATCGTCCGCAACAGCGCCTGCTTCGAGTGAAAGCGTTACGCCGCAATCAATACCATTCCTTGCGACTTGTGTTAATGATGTTGTTTACGTTGAAGATTCCCTTTCTAAATCGTCTGATGTTGCTCCTCCTTCGGCATACAAGTTTTACACCCCGGCGGGAATCCCGGTTCTTACACTCAAGGGCTCTTACTTTGAAATTCCTTGCGATAAGAAACAGGCCGAGTCGTTCATGTCTGGCCTAAATTCTGGTGATAAATCGGTGGCCAGTTTTGCCTATTTGGTTTCCGGCGATACGCTCTATGCGAGGGTGTCTAGAAGTAAGGGTTTTTCGTATGGATGTTCTTGTGCTGCCGAAGTTTCGTTTGGGTTTGAAGAAGGGGGGACTTATATCCAGTATGTGTCCTTTGAACACAACGAGGTCATTCCTGCGCCAGAATTGCATTATGTAATTGCTCCTTCGTCATCGTCAGAATTTCCGATGTCCAGCGCAACAGTTGCATCGTCTTCTTCGGCGGTCGCTGCCCCTGCTCATCAAGTTGTGACGGATGTTGCTGGCTATTGTATCGAAAGGGATCCGTCCGAAAACAGGTTCGACTTGTACGAAGGTATAGGCAACTATGCGATTCCGCCGGTAGCTTACATGGAACCTGGCTCGGATTCCGTGACGTTTATTCTTGAAAGAGCCCGGTTTGCTTGCGGCGCTAGCTTCGTAAGTCTTGACGTCTCTACGTCCGGCGATACTGTTATCGTGAAACCGAATGTGGCTCTTGCGAATGGTCAGAGCGATGATTGCATTTGCCCGACGCGCTTGACGTTCAATGTCAAGGCAGAAGATGCATTCACGAACGCAAAAGTTCTTGTTGTCGATGATGGCAAAAATGCATTCAACAAAATGCGTATCGTCAAGTACGACGAAATGAAATACTATGTAAGTTCGAATATCCTCGACCGTGATGGATACACCCGCGGTAAGTGCATGGAAACCGAATCCGCTCCTAGTGCGCGTCCCGAAGCTACTTTGATAATCTATCAAGACGGAAGGTCTCTTATGGAAATTGACCATGTGAAGGATTATTGCGATATCGACGCAAAGATTTCACAAAAAGTTGTTGGTGATACTTTGTTCTTAGATTATTATGACACGCGCTCCGTTACCGAATGCCTTTGCACGTTCCAAACGCACAAGTTTGTTATAGACCTTGATAAAACAGGTGCCAAGTATGTAAAGTTCAGGTCGGTCGTGTATAGAATCGTAGGAGTAACCTATACGAAGGTCCCGAACTGGGAACTGTAAAAGACGCTGTTATGTTTTTGTAGCTGAATAGACTCCTTGGAAAAACAAAACGCACCCCTGCTGGGATGCGTTTTTCGCTTGAAAGTAAAAAGAAAAAGGTGCTCCGCTTGGAACACCTAATGACGTGTAGTTGCTTTTATTTGTGCAAGAGAACAAACTCGCAAAAACGGAGCTTATAAGTAATTAAACATTGTAAAAGCGAAGGTCTTAAATTGCTAAGCGAACAATCGTTGGTCGAAGACCAAGGTCTTGTTCGCGTGCAATTTGTAGACCGAAGCCTAGACGTTCTCCTTACTTGTAAAGCAGAGCGAACACCATGCCCGGACGGAAGTACTTTCCAGCGGTGTACTTGAGCGCCGTGCTGTGGAGCAGCGTGAAGAGCTCGTTCACATCGACCTTGTTGCTCTTCGCAATGGCGCCGAAGGCCTTCGTGAAGGCGGCGATGTTGCGCGGGAGCTTCGGGCTGATGCGGGAGTCGGCAAGGAGTGCGCCCTTCTTCAGAAGTTCCTTGTGCATCTTGTCGGCGGCGGTTGCGCTGAGACCGAACTTTGCAACGAGAGCTTCCGGGTGGAGGCGGCAAGAACCGTTGAATCCTTCCGGGGCGGCAAACGGCACGCGAGCTTCGTCATAGAGGTTCCCGATCATGGAATCGGCGAGCACGGAGGCTTCCTTTTCCAAACCGTGGAACATCATGGCGGTCATGATGCTGTACTGAATGCCAATCCAAACGTCGTGAGCCTGGAAGTTGAATTCATCCAGTGGAGAACCGTCTTTATGGACAAGGTTTGCGGCACCGATGAGCGGGCTGTTGGCCTTATAGTTCGTATTGAAAATTCTGAGTAAGTTAGACTTTGCTTTTTTGCTGTCCGTAATCGGTTCGAGGTCGAGCAAGCGGAGGTACGTGTCTGCAAGCATTGTGTCGGCGAACACATCGTCGCTGTCGTTTGCAATCTTTGCGTTCCAGCTTTCGGTGAACGCGTCCTTGCAGAGTGCCGTAATCCAGGCCTTCTTGTAACCACGCAGTTCGTTCTTCGAAAGTTCTTCGCCGTCCGGGATCTCGCCTGCGCAGAGCCATTCGTTGATGGCCTTCACGCCGGCGTTCGGGTCTTCTGGAAGTTCCAAAGTTTCCTTCACGGCTTCGCGGAGCTCGCCGTACTTTTCGACGTTCAAGTCCTTCATTTCCATCGGAGTCACGAAGAAGCGGAAGTAGCCTTCGTTTTCGTCCCAGAGTGACTCGGTAAATTCCTTGTTGGCGGCTTCGGACTTTTCGTTCCACTTGGCAGCCTGATCGTTATCGCCGAGGATCTCAGCAATCTTTGCTGCAGCGCGGAGGCCTGCAATCCAGAGGGAACCGCAATACACGGAGATGCCGTAGCTGCAGAGGTTGTCGAACGTGTCGTCGGTACCGTGGGTGAGCGGGAAGTTTTCGCCCGGGTTCACCATCTTTTCGAGGTATTCCATGGCGGCATAAACAGCTTCCTTGCAATCGGCGAGGCACTGCATGTCTTTGGTCTTGTGGTAGTGACGATAGACCATGAGCACGTATTTCGGGGCGAGGTCCTTCCATTCCTTTACGTTGTGCCAGTCGTATGCATCCGGTTCGGCATCGAAGGGGCTACCGAGGTCGTGAATCACGGCGCCACGCACTGCGCGCGGGCCTTCGAGTTTCGGGTCCGGGAGGTCGGCGTAGGGGAGGTTCACAAATTCGTGGTGGCGGCGACGGTTTTCGTTCACGGCGAGAATTGCATCGCCAAAGCGCTTCATCACGACGCCGTCGAGGCGCGGCATGAGGGCGAGCAAGCTAAAGCTGCCGTAGAAATACACGTCGAGAGAGTTGAAGAACGGATAGTCGGCGCATTCGCGAACCAAGAAACGGTCTTCCTTGTCCCACACCGTGGCTTCGGCGAGGAAGCTGAGCGTGTTGATGGCGAGGCTCTTGAATTCAGCCTGCTTGGCGGCAGTCTTGTAGAGCTTGGCGACCGGCTTCTTCGGAACAAGGTTTTCGAAAGCCTTGAGGCGAGCATCGAACGTCTTGTCGGCGGCGAGAGCTTCCGTGAGGAGGGCGACCACGCGGCCGTAGGCTTCCGGGTAGAATGCGGTGTATTTCTTCGCGGAGGTGAGCTTGTTCAGCTTGATTTCCGGGAAGTCGAGCACCATGTTGAACTGGAAGCTGACCTTCTGCTTCGGCTTGAGGACTGCGGTAACGGCGATGGCGCCGGCAATCGTTTCACGACCGCTATAGACGTTCTTGACCCAGGAATTGGCAACGCGACCGCTCTGGAGGGCAGCCTTCAAGACGGATTTCGCGTCGTCCTGATAGAACATCGGCTTCACGGAAACGTTGAGGTTGTCCTTCTTGTTCCAAGCCACGCTCACGCCCATGCAACCGTTGAAGTCGCTTTCGGCGAGAGCCTTTTCGTTGTAAAATTCGATACCGCGAACAGAGCGGCCATCTTCGAGTTCCTTGTCGAACTGCACACCCTTCGGGAAACGTGCGGATGGCACAAGCACAAAGCTGGAGTCCTGAACGCCCTGGCGGTCTTTCTTCGCCATGTAGCCCGTGATGCTGTCCTGAATCTGGACAATCGTCACTTCGCGGGTTTCCTTGGTGTTGTTTTCGAGCGTGAAGACGGTGGCGTTCACCGGGAGGCTGGAGAGGCGTTCGTCGCCCGGAGTCACGTAGCTGGACTGCGTCTTGGTGATGGCGACACCCTTGCCTTCATAGACCGTTTCGCTCACCGGATAGAGGGCCGTATATTTCATCTTGGCGGCGTCATAACCCGGCTGGCCGAGGAATTCGGAGTCATTTGCCCAAGCGGCGGTGAGGGCGCCTTCGCGGGCAGCCTTTTCGCCAACCATGCCATCGAAGAAGTCGATGAGCACGGCGCGGTTGATGGCGGCAACGTCCTTGCCTGCATCAATCAAAGCCTGCGTGCGGTCGCTGAACTGGATGTGCCAGCGTTCAAATGCAGCCTTGTTCGTTGCAAAAAGCGTCTTGTCGGCGAGCACCTTGTTGAGCTTCGCTTCGGCCTTCTTCTGGTCTTTTATGTCGGCGTCGCCGAAAACGCGTGCGCCGCTCTCGTCGAGGAGCGGGAAGTTGTTGTTGTAAATGCCGAATGCGGCGAAGTTGCCAATCACGAGGGCAGCCTTAGCGCTGAGCACAGCTTCCTTGAAGAAGAAGTTGTTGAAGCGGAGGTCAGACGGCTTTTCGGTGCGAACTTGCACGCCTGGCATCACGTTCATCACGGGAGTCGTGCCTGCAGGCGTTGCGGTGAACGTAGAACCGATACCGCCCACGGCAATACCCGTGGTGGAAGGCGTTGTCGAAAGCGGGGTGTACCACGGCTGAATGAATTCAACAGCGAGGCCCGGGGTCATCAATTTTTGGACAGTTCCGGCCTGTTTTGCGCCGGCGAGATAATCTTTAATGCTCATAATGAGATCCGATATTTAAAGGTTTATACGGGTGGAAAGATAGTAATTAGATGAAAGACGAGTGCGTCATCCTGACGCCGAAGGCGGAAGACAACCTCGAAAGGCGAGTGTTGCAGCCATGCTTGCATGGATATAACCGAGCCGAAGAGGTTGGGGCTTGCCCCATCCAGTAAAGTCTTGTATTGAGAAACGAGAAATAACTGGATTCCTCACTTCGTTCGGAATGACGAGTGTAAAACAGGAAATAACTGGGTCCTTCGTCACGTTGTTCCTCAGGACGACGTAGAATTTTCACTCTTTTTACATGAATTGTGTTTAATTTGAACTATCTTTAGGGTATGACAAAGTTGATTTCTTACATGCTCCCCGGCGTTTTCCTCATTGTCGTTTTCTCCTTGCTGAAAGCGTACGTGATTCCTGTTCATGTGACTTTTGAATCGTGGTTCATCTACCTCAATTTCTTCGTCTGGGTCGTGTGCATTGTAGTCCCGTGCCTCATCTATTATCTCCGTACCCCACCTGGAATTGATCATAAATAAATTAGACGAGAGAACGGACCTATGGTCCTACAGACGAGTGACGAAAGAGGCGCTCTAATGATTTGTTTTGATTTTGTGATTGAAGGAAAATTCTTTCGTCTTTAGTCTCTCGTCTTTCGTCTAAAAAAACTATATTTGGCCCATGTTTAAAATAGGCGTCATGGCTTCCGGTGGCGGGAGCAATTTTAAAGCGATTATTGACCGCATTGGCGAGGGTGACCTCGAAGCCCAATGCAAGTTTTTGATTACGAACAACGGTGGTTGCGGTGCGGTGCATCATGCCGAGGAATACGGGATTCCGGTTTATCATATTTCCGGGAAAACGCATCCGGATCAGGCGGCGTACGAAGCTGCGATGCTTGAGGTTCTCGACAAGTACGATGTGGATTTGCTGATTCTGGCAGGTTACATGAAGGCGCTTCCGCTTTGCATGCTCAAACGCTTGCCAAACCGCATTCTGAATATCCATCCGTCGCTGTTGCCGAAGTTTGGAGGCAAGGGCTTTTGGGGACATCACGTCCATGAGGCTGTGCTCGCCGCGCACGAAACGGAATCTGGTCCGACGGTGCATCTCGTGAGCGAGGAAATCGACCGCGGTCGCATCTTGGCGCAGACGAAGGTGCCTGTGCTGCCGGACGACACGCCCGACACGCTTGCTGCCCGCGTCCTCGTGCAGGAACACGCACTGTATTGGAAGACCATTAAGGAATACGCTGAATCGCTGGGCCTTCACTAAGAACGCCTCAAACCGTCATTCTGAACGGCGTAGCCGTGATGAATCCTGTTGATTCTTGCTTCCTGCAGTCATTCTGAGCGCACTTCTCATTGCGTCACCCTGACGCCGAAAGCGGAAGGGTCCAGTGAAGTCTTGTATTACAACTCCTTCTTAACCACTAGCCACTAATCACTAACCACTGCGTAGCCATGAAATTCAAACTGCCTGCATTTCTCGAAAACATTGAATCCCCGGTAGAGGGGGAGGTGGCGTTGCGCAAGTTCGCTGCCAATCCTCTCGCATTTGGCGGAGAAGGCTCGCTGGATTTGTTTGCCACAGGGAATTGTGCCGAGGCAACCGCTGATCACACGGCGATTGTCGTGGGCATTGACGAAGTCGGGCGTGGACCGCTCGCAGGGCCGGTTGTGGCATGTGCTGCGGTGCTCAAGTCGCCTGATGCGCTCTTGACGCTGAACGATTCCAAGAAGCTTTCGCGACCGAAACGTGAAGCGATGTTCGAAGATGTGAAGGACGCTTGTGCGTGCTATGCCATTGCAAGTGCGAGCGTCGAAGAAATTGACGAGATGAATATCCTCGAAGCGGATTTCTTGGCGATGCGCCGTGCGTTGCAGGCTCTCGGATTCCCCGGCTTGAACGAAACCGCCCCCGAAATCCCCATCGAAGTCAAAGGCTCTTTTAATTGTCATCCCGGCCATGTGCCGGGATCACCTTTCCCGTCTCACATTCTAATCGCCGTCGATGGCAACCTCAAAATTCGTGGCGTTCCCGCCGAAAAGCAAATGCCCATCGTCAAAGGCGACGGCCGTATTGCAAGCATCTCTGCCGCATCCATCCTTGCCAAAGTTTTCCGTGACCGTTATATGGACAAATTAGAAGAACTTTATCCAGGTTACGGTTTCGATAAGCATGCCGGCTACGGCACAAAATCTCATTTGGACGCCATCCGCCGCCTAGGTTACACCCCAGCCCACCGCAAAAGCTTCCACCCTAAGGGACTGTAAAAAACGTGCCGTTGAAAGCGTCATTCTGAGGGCTGGCCTATTGCGTCATTCTGACGCTGTCACCTTGGCCTGCTTACTGTCACCCCGGATTTATTCCGGGGTCACCTTCTTGAAAGAACTTGGCGTTTACAATCATTTCTTTTGTGATACCGATTTGACTTGATAAATCGTTCCAGTCAGGATTGTCCTTATTTATAAGATTTGCTTTCCATAAACGCTTATAATGCTTTAGTTGTTTTTCTCTTTTTATAGCGTCAAAAATATTGGAAAATATTTCAAAATACACAAGTTTTGTAATGTTGTATTTGCTTGTAAAACCGTCATTTTTATGAATTTTGTGTTCTAGTATGCGACGTGTTAAGTCGTTTGTAACTCCTACGTAAAACACGGAATTGTCCATAGAAGTGAGTAAATAAACGTAGTAGTTGTGTTGTTTCATGGAAAGAACATACAAAAAAAGGCGATTCCGGCACAGAGGCCGGAATGACATAGCGGGGGAGTGTCGCTCTGCGTTCGTTGTTTCGAAGTCGCGAATAAAAAAAAGAAGACTCAACAGTTGTTGAGTCTTCTTTCTGCGGGTGCCAGGACTCGAACCTGGAGCAGTATGAAGACCGGACTAGCCTACATCGCGATAAGAAAGTCTTGGCTCGTCCTCTCGCCAACACGACCGGTTGATACCGGTCGCTTATGGCTCACGGCGGCTCCAGTTTCTCGAAGTCGTGAATACAGAAAAAGAGACTCAGCTTTCGCCAAGTCTCTTTTTCTGCGGGTGCCAGGACTCGAACCTGGAGCCTTTTGGTTCGTAGCCAAACGCTCTATCCAGTTGGGCTACATCCGCGTTTTGTCTTCTTTCGTTGACGTGCCCAAATATAGAATTGTAGGGGAAAATGTCAAGGGTTGATGCTCAAAAAAGTGTTTTTTTTTCAAAATAGGGCACAAAGGTCTCGATGTCGCGTTTTTGAGGCCATTTCCAGCCCCCTTTATTTGAACACCCCTTTTTCTTTAGCTATTTTTGTCCGCAACCTTTTTAGTGTAATTTAAGATGAAAAAGTTCAAAGAATTCATGAAGAAATTGGGTTCGACCATAAAGAAATATGGTTCCCTTATATGGCTGAAAATTTGGAGTTTGTTGAAGATAGCCTTCGCCAACAAGGTTTTCCGTTGGTTCTTTATCTTCATGATTCCAATCATTTTGTTGGTTATCGTGATAGTCATCGTGTTTATCCACTACTCGCCGCAATTGCCGTCGCTTTCGCAGCTGGAGCAGATTAACCCGAAACTCGTGACTAACATTTACGACAAGGATGGACAGATTGCCCACAAGTATTTCGTCGAACGTCGCGAGTGGACTTCTATCGACTCGATTCCGCTGAAGGCTATTCAGGCTGTGATGGCGACCGAAGACCGCGCCTTCTACAAGCACTGGGGCATGAACGTTTGGGCTATCCCGTCGGCGCTTATCGAAAGCATCCGGTCGGGAAACAAGTTGCGCGGTGCATCCACGCTCACGCAGCAGCTGACAAAGCTCCTGTTCCTTACGCCGGAACGTACGATTTCCCGTAAAATTAAGGAAATGATGACGGCCATCCGCATCGAGCAGACCTACACGAAGGAAGAAATTCTCGAGTTCTACATGAACGAGGTTTATCTTTCTGGCGGAAACTACGGTTTCCAGGCTGCAGCCAAGTTCTATTTCGGTAAACCGTTGGATAGTCTTGGCGTTCCCGAGTATGCTGTGCTTGCCGGTATGTTGCAGCGCCCGGAAAGGTATCGCCCCGACCGCAATCCCAAAACGTCCTTGAGTCGCCGTAACACGGTGCTTTACGCCATGCGCGATGCCGGCTTCATCACCAACGACGAATATCACAAGTACATTGATCAGCCGATAGTCCTGGCGTCGAAAGAAGCTTCTGCGGAAACGGGTTCGGGCTTGTACTTCTTCGAAGAAATCCGCAAGTACATGGAAAAGAAATACGGCGAAAATTCCCTCTATGCCGATGGCGTTTCCATTTACAGTACCATTGATCCTGATATTCAGGCTTATCTCGATAGCGTGGCCAACAAGCAGATTGAAAGGGTGCGCCGCCGAATCAAGTACCGCACGGTCCGCAGGCTCCTGCTCACGAAAAAATACAACATGTCCGAAGACAGCATCGTCGCGCATTTCGACAGCGTCTATACGCTTTTCAAGAGGCAATATCTTAAAGGGGATACGGTTCGCAATAAGCGGGGGCAGTTCGCGCGCTTCCCGGATAGTAACCGTTATCATCATGCTGAAGTGGCCGCTATCTTGATTGAAAATCAAACGGGTGCCATTCGTGCGATGGTGGGCGGCAGCGATTTCAACAAGTCCAAGTGGAACCGCGCCGTGCAGTCCTTGCGCCAGCCGGGCTCCTCGTTCAAGCCGATTGTCTATGCGACCGCGATGGATAACGGCGCAAGCCCCTGCGACTCCGTGGATGACCAGCCGGTGACGATTCCCGATCCGGACCCGAAGCATCCGAATAAGGTTTGGCGTCCGGGCAACTTCGAACACGACTTCGAAGGCAAGATGACGCTCCGACGCGCCCTCTACAAGTCCAAGAACCTGCCCGCAATCTTGACCGGCATGAAGTACGGCCTCAGCAACGTGGTGAACTATGCCCGAAAGTTCGGCATCAAGAGGGCTCCGCTACAGGCAGTCCCGAGCCTTGCGCTAGGTTCAGTCGGTGCGACTTTGATGGAAATGACATCCGCTTACACGGTGTTTCCGAACGGGGGCAACCGCATCGAGCCTTACATGATTGAATCGATAGTCGATAGGCATGGCGAAGTTCTCGAAAAGAATTCGAAGGTGGAACATGAAGTTCTGCGGCCTGCGTCCGCTTACCTGATGGTCGATATGCTCAAGGACGTGAACGTCCGCGGTACGGCTGGCCGTGTATGGGGGTCCGGGTTCCGCCATCCGAGCGGTGGCAAGACCGGTACGACGAACGACTATACGGATGCGTGGTACATCGGCTTTACCAAACAATACACGATGGGCGTTTGGATTGGCTCCGACAGTCCGGGAACCATGGGTGCCGGTCACACGGGTACCGAAGACGCTCTCCCGATTTGGATGGCGACAATGTCCAAGCTGCATAAGGATTTGCCGAAGCTTCCGTTCCCGGTACCTGCGGGCGTGATTAGCCGTGGCATCTGCAACCATACGGGTCTTATCGCTGGCGAGTTCTGCTCCGAAAAAACTTACTGTCTCTACACGGCAGGCTACGGCCCGACCGAAAAATGCGATGGCAACCACTTCTCGCAGACAAAGTCTGCGGACAACGCTACTTTGTTCAGCAACAAGGGCGTGGTGGAAAACAACCGCTACGAAGATCCTAACGCCAACAAGAAGAAAAAGAAAGGCAAGAAGGGTAAAGAAGAACCGCAGCCGCCTGTGCGCAGTACCCGCAAGATGTTCTAAAGAACGGAAGGAGCCTGTGTGGCTCCTTTTTTGTATAATCGAAAACCACCGGCTAGGCCGGTGGTTCCGTAAAAGCCTTCTGGCGGTCATGAGAAAAAATCCTTTGACTAATATTGAGATGCGGTCGGCCAACTGCATAACAATAATTTCAAAG
>Ga0247611_10001763_pt1 | contig 37759 bp, 46 predicted proteins | sample 177DNAGHGhighgp2_FD_192422 | JGI IMG/M metagenome (GOLD analysis project Ga0247611, IMG submission 192422) | Sheep rumen microbial communities from Palmerston North, Manawatu-Wanganui, New Zealand - 1770 DNA GHGhigh gp2 | ecosystem: Host-associated > Mammals > Digestive system > Stomach > Rumen... | reverse complement strand
TGTGGAACAAATAACGAAGATGGTGCTGTTTTCTGCGGAAACTGCGGAAGCAAATTAGATCTTAATGATTTTAATGAAACACTTAATCAGGAAGTTAATGAAAACGCAACACAAACAAATGAAACAGTAGAAAATACTGTTGCAGAAGAAACACCTGTACAGACACAGGAATTTGTAAATAATGGATTTGATCAGAATGCACAGTCACAGGACTTTGTAAATAACGGATTTGATCAGAATGCACAGGCACAGGGCTTTGCAAATAACGGATTCGATCAGAACGCACAGACACAGGGCTTTGCAAATAACGGATTCGATCAGAACGCACAGACACAGGGCTTTGCAAATAACGGATTCGATCAGAACGCACAGGCACAGGGCTTTGCAAATAACGGATTCGATCAGAACGCACAGGCACAGGGCTTTGCAAATAATGGATTTAATCAGAATACACAGAATTTCAATAATGGTGCAAATAATGGATTTAAGCCAGCAGTTAATAAGAAGATCATAGCTATTGTTGCTGGAGTTATTGCTGTAGTTGCAGTTCTTGCTATATTTATTAACGTAGGTAAGGCTGGCGTTGATTATAAGAAGACAGCTAAGAAGTATGTTACAGCTCTTGAACAGTGTGATTGGGATAGTGCATATGATTACCTTGATTTACCTAAGAGTGAATTCTTAACAAAGGATGCTCTTGCTAATGCTCATGCTGATGAAACAGGTGAAAAGGTTACTGCTATTACAGTTGCTAAGGGATACAGCACAGCTAGTAACTTAAAGGGTAATGAAGCAGTTGTTGTTACATATTCAACTCCAACACAGTCAGCTAATAGCGTAAATTTATTATTATCTCAGACTAATGATAAATATCTTCTTTTCTTTAAGAAGTATAAGGTATCTTCAGAAGGTATCGTATATAAGGATGCATCTATTACAGTACCAAAGGGAATGAAACTTTCAGTTAATGGTGTTGAAGCAGATGCTAAATACATTAAGGCTGATAACTCAAAGTCAGGCTCAACAAGTGATACATATGTAATTCCTTACTTATATGCTGGTAAGAACACAGTTAAGGTTTCAAGTGATATAGTTGAAGATTACGAAGAAACATTTAACGTTACATATGATGAATGCACTACATCAATTTCTTACTCTGACCTTGATTTCAAGGATTCAGTTGAGAAGGAAGTAATGTCTAAGGCTGAGAATGATCTTAAGACAATTGCAGGTGCAGCATATAATAAGAAGGATATCTCTGAATTAAAGGGTAGTGTTTTTGTAAAGGATGCAAGTTCAAGCTTAAATAATCACTATAAGAACTTAGTTGAAGATTTCCATCCATCATCAAGAACATTCTCTTCTTATAGCTTATCATCAATTAAGACAAGCATGTACGATAGCTACTATCGTTATGACACAGATGATGGAATGCCAATGATGAGAGTAAGTGTAAACTATACAATTTCTGGTAAGTACACATCTACATATTCTAAGGAAGAAAAAGATGCAACACATACATATGATAATTACTACTATATTACATATAAGTATGATGGAAGCAATTGGTTAATCAGTGATGTATATCTTAACTTCTATATGTATTAATAATACAACTAAGATAGAGTGAAGAAGTTTCTACTTATATAATAGGTTATACACTGAAGTTGTTTAACTATTAAAAAGTTTAGTGATATAATTAGATTTAATAAATGAAAAAGGCTATTAATTATACTTATTGATGTATAGTTGGTAGCCTTTTCGTATGTAGAATGAGGGGTAAAATGGAAAAAAGTAGTGATATAAAGAAGACAGGATTAAATAAAAAAATACAAGTTATAATAATTGCTATAGTTTTACTTTTAGCTGTTGCAATAGTTGTATGTTTTAAAATGTTTTCGACAAATTATAAGAAGATAGCAAAACATTACGTAACTGCAGTTGAGACTTGTAATTGGCAAGAAGCTTTTGAAGATATGGATTTACCAGAGAGTGAATTTTTGACAGAGAATACATTTGCAGAAGCAAATAAAAATGAAACAGTAAAAGAGGTTAGGGATATCTCTATAGTAAAAGGTAGTAATCCAATCGGTAGGGTAAAAAGGAAAAAGACTGTGACTGCAGTATATTCAACTGAATCTGATGAAAACTTGACTATGGATATGGTCTTAAAGAAAGAAAAGGGTGGCTATAAAATTACCTCTGATGGATTTATATATAAAAATGGACATTTAAGAGTTCCTAAGTATACTACTTTATATGTTAATGGCGTAGAAGTAACAGAAGTTTACATTGAATCATCAGGTGAATATTTTACAACATATACAATACCTTATTTTTATGCCGGGAATAATACAATTAAAATTACCGGCGATTTTATATCGGATTTTGAGATAATATTGGATGTAAATGAAGATGATTATTTTAAAGATGATTTATTTAAAGAATTACGTATAAGTGATGAGGCAAAAGAAGAGCTTAGACAGAAAGCAAAAACAGATGTATATGCTTTGGCAGATGCAAGGAATAGAAATTTAAGCTTTGAGGAAATTTTATCTGAGAATAATTTGAAATTGACGGAATATGCTAGAGCTAGTTATGAAAAAATGTGTAAAGAATATAAGAATCTTGAAATTTTAGAATTAGATGATGGAAAAGATTATCCTGATCATCCGCCATTTAATCCTAATATAGGTTTTAGTCAGTATGGATTTATTTTTCATGAAAAAGCAGAATATTCATTTAACGGGTCAAGAACAGTGATAACAAATATGGAGGAAGCAATATGCTACACATATGTAGAAGGAGAATGGTATATATATTATCTTAATTTATATCATACTCCTATTTGAGAAGAATATGTTATATAGTATACAAATAAAATAATAAAGTCACGGACTTTCAAAAAACAATTTGAAAGCTTCGTGGCTTTATTTATTATTGTTTTAAAAAAAATACAAGACAATTTGTTGCAAATAAATTTTAGCTAGTGTATAGTTATACATGCTGTGACATTGATAGCTGTGAAGCGTGAGGTTGCTATATTTGAACAATAGCTCGAATATAGGTTTTCCGTGGAGCGAATGTCAAGGTTGGATTAATTCCAACGAAGAATCTGGCGACAAGTCACTGTACTATAAACTCTACTAAATCGATTTTAGTAGGACCATGTTGAATCAAGTTTCTCGTTAGAGATAATATGATACACGTGGGAGTGTGTACAGTCACCGCTTGTCGTACTTACATTTATAAAGTGCGAAGGAGGCGACTTTTTTTATGGCAAATCAGGTAATCAGAATTACTTTGAAGGCTTATGATCATCAGTTAATCGATCAGTCAGCTAAGAAGATCATCGAAACTGCAAAGAAGACAGGAGCTAATGTTAGTGGTCCAGTACCTCTTCCAACAAAGAAGGAAGTTGTTACAATTCTTAGAGCTGTACATAAGTACAAGGACTCTAGAGAGCAGTTCGAACAGAGAACTCATAAGAGACTTATCGACGTATTACAGCCATCTCAGAAGACAGTAGATGCTTTATCTAAGTTAGAGATGCCAGCTGGTGTATTTATTAACCTTAAGGTAATGAACTAATCATTGCCAAGATTTTCTTGATAATTCAAGGAAATGCAGCAAGAAACATTTGGTTTCAATTACAATGAAAGCTAATCCTAAGGGTTTAATATAGAAGCAACAAAAGCATTCGTTTAACAGTGGGTGCAGGTTCCACTTATATTAACTTATCTAGGATGACAGGATGCGCTGAAATTATTTTTATCATCTTGTCCGCTGTAGATTTAACAGGAGGAAAAGAGTATGAAGAAGGCTATTTTAGCTACAAAAGTCGGAATGACACAGATCTTCAACGAAGACGGTGTATTAACACCTGTAACTGTATTACAGGCTGGCCCTTGTGTAGTTACACAAGTAAAGACAGTTGAAAACGACGGTTACGAAGCTGTTCAGGTTGGTTTCGCTGACATTAGAGAAAAGCTCGTTAGCAAGCCAGTTAAGGGACATTTTGACAAGGCAGAGGTACCTTACAAGAGATTCGTAAGAGAATTCAGATTTGAAAACTCTTCAGAATACAATGTAAAGGACGAAATTAAGGCAGATATCTTCGCAGCAGGCGATAAGGTAGATGCAACTGCTATTTCTAAGGGTAAAGGTTTCCAGGGTGCTATTAAGAGATTAGGACAGTCTAGAGGTCCTATGGCACACGGTTCTAAATTCCACAGACATCAGGGTTCTAACGGATCAGCAACAACACCTGGTAGAGTATTCAAGGGAAAAGGAATGCCTGGACATATGGGTTCTAAGAGAATCACAATCCAGAATCTTGAAGTAGTAAGAGTTGATGTTGAGAATAACGTTATCTTAGTTAAGGGTGCAGTACCTGGACCTAAGAAGTCATTAGTAACTTTGAAAGAAACAGTAAAGGTTAGTAAGTAATCTTTACCAAGGAAGGAGGACTAAACAGTGGCAAACGTATCTGTTTACAATATTGAAGGCAAAGAAGTTGGCTCAATCGAATTAAACGATGCAGTATTTGGTGTTGAAGTTAATGAACATCTTGTACATCTTGCAGTTGTAAGCCAGCTTGCAAATAATCGTCAGGGAACACAGTCTGCAAAGACTCGTTCAGAAGTATCTGGCGGCGGAAGAAAACCATGGAGACAGAAGGGAACTGGTCATGCTAGACAGGGTTCTACAAGATCTCCACAGTGGACAGGCGGTGGTGTTGTATTTGCACCAAAGCCAAGAGATTATTCATTCAAGATGAATAAGAAAGAGAAGAGAATCGCTCTTCTTTCAGCTTTATCTTCTAAGGTAGCTGATAGCAAGATTGTTGTTTTAGATGAATTCAATCTTGATGAAGTTAAGACAAAGAAATTCGTTGAGGTTTTAAATAACCTTAAGGTTTCTAAGGCTTTAGTAGTTCTTGAAGGAGAGAACAAGAACGTTGTTCTTTCTGGTAGAAACGTTAACGGTGCTAAGGTATCTAACACTAGCGAAATCAATACTTATGATGTTCTTAAGTATGATACATTAGTTGTTACTAAGGCAGCTGTTGAAAAATTAGAGGAGGTGTATGCATAATGGCAAATATTCAGTATTATGATGTAATCCTCAAGCCTGTAATCACAGAAAAGTCTATGGCAGATATGGCTTCTAAGAAGTATACATTCTTAGTTCATACAGATGCTAATAAGACAATGATTAAGGAAGCTGTTGAGAAGATGTTTGAAGGAACTAAGGTTGCTTCAGTTAACACAATGAATAACAACGGTAAGAAGAAGAGAGCTAACAGAAAGGATCAGGGCTACACAGCTAAGACAAAGAAGGCTATTGTGCAGTTAACAGCTGATTCTAAAGAAATCGAAATCTTCGAAGGACTTTAAGATATAGAAGTGTAGAAAACAATATTACACAGCCGAAAGGAGAAAGAAATGGGAATTAAAACATATAACCCATATACACCTTCCAGAAGAAACATGACTGGTTCAGATTTTTCTGAAATTACAAAGTCTTCTCCTGAGAAGTCATTACTTGCTAAGAAGAGCAAGACTGCTGGTCGTAACAACCAGGGTAAGATTACTGTACGTCACCACGGTGGTGGAAACAAGCAGAAGTACAGAGTAATCGATTTTAAGAGAAATAAAGAAGGCGTTCCTGCTAAGGTTATTGGTATCGAATACGATCCTAACAGAACAGCTAATATCGCACTTATCGCTTATGCTGATGGTGAGAAATCATATATTCTTGCACCTGCTGGTTTAACAGATGGTATGACAGTTCAGAACGGTTCTGGCGCTGAAGTTAGAGTTGGTAACTGCTTACCATTTACAGAAATTCCAGTTGGTACACAGGTACATAACATTGAGCTTTACCCAGGTAAGGGTGGACAGCTTGTTCGTTCTGCTGGTAACTCAGCTCAGTTAATGGCTAAGGAAGGTAAGTATGCAACACTTAGATTACCTTCTGGCGAAATGAGAATGGTTCCAATTATCTGCCGCGCAACAATCGGTGTTGTAGGTAATGGTGATCACAACCTTATTAATCTTGGTAAGGCTGGACGTAAGAGACATATGGGTATCCGTCCTACAGTTCGTGGTTCTGTTATGAACCCTAACGACCATCCACATGGTGGTGGTGAAGGTAGAGCACCAGTTGGTCGTCCAAGTCCAATGACACCTTGGGGCAAGCCTGCTATGGGTCTTAAGACTCGTAAGAAGAAGAAGGCTTCAAACAAGCTTATCATTAGAAGAAGAGACGGAAAGGGTATTAAGTAATTTAATACTTGTAACTTTTGAAAACAAGACTATAAGGAGGTTTAACCTATGGCTCGTTCATTAAAGAAAGGACCTTTCGCTGATGCTAGCTTACTTAAGAAGGTTGATGCATTAAATGCTTCAAACGATAAGCAGGTAATCAAGACATGGTCTCGTCGTTCAACAATTTTCCCAAGTTTTGTGGGACATACAATTGCTGTTCATGATGGAAGAAAGCATGTTCCTGTATATATTACAGAGGATATGGTTGGTCATAAGCTCGGTGAGTTCGTTGCTACTAGAACTTACAGAGGTCACGGTAAGGACGAAAAGAAGTCTAGATAATATATGAATCTTTGGAAGACCCTTAGGGGTTTTCCGGTAGGATTCTTTAAATAGAAATCGTTTTTACAAAAAAGAAATTGGTATACATTTGAATTTTTGAAAGGAGGACTAATCCATGGCAACAGGACATAGATCCCAAATTAAACGTGAAAGAAACGCCGTTAAAGATACAAGACCAAGCGCTAAGTTAAGCTACGCTAGAGTATCTGTTCAGAAGGCTTGTTTCGTATTAGATGCTATTAGAGGCAAGAGCCTTGAAGAAGCACTTGGTATCGTTATGTATAATCCAAGATATGCTTCATCACTTATAGAGAAGTTATTAAAGTCTGCAGCAGCTAATGCTCAGAATAATAATGGAATGGACCCAAGCAAGTTATATGTAGAAGAATGCTTCGCAAACAAGGGACCAACAATGAAGAGAGTACAGCCAAGAGCACAGGGTAGAGCTTACAGAATCGAAAAGAGAATGAGCCACATCACTGTAATTCTTAATGAAAGATAATTAAACGTACTTGATTTATTGTTTCAAGATTACTTGAAATTAGAATATTAAATCAAATATTTCCTAAAGAATAGAAAGGAGATTTTATGGGACAGAAAGTTAACCCACATGGTTTAAGAGTCGGTGTCATTTCTGACTGGGACTCAAAGTGGTATGCTGAAGAAGCATTCGCTGATAACCTTGTAGAAGACTATAATTTAAGAAAATTCCTTAAGAAAAAGCTTTATGCTGCAGGAATTTCAAAGATCGAAATCGAAAGAGCTTCAGATAGACTTAAGATTATTATTCACACAGCTAAGCCAGGTGTTGTAATTGGTAAGGGTGGTGCTGAAATCGAAGCATTAAAGAAGCAGGTTGAAAAATTAACATCTGCTAAGAGATTAAGCATCGATATCAAAGAAGTTAAGAGACCTGATCGTGATGCTCAGTTAGTAGCTGAAAACATCGCTCAGCAGTTAGAGAATCGTATTTCTTTCAGAAGAGCTATGAAGTCATGCATGGGTAGAACAATGAAGCAGGGTGCTAAGGGTATCAAGACAAGTTGTTCTGGTCGTCTTGGCGGTGCTGATATGGCTCGTACAGAATTCTATAGCGAGGGTACAATTCCTCTTCAGACACTTCGTGCAGATATCAATTATGGTTTCGCAGAAGCTAACACAACATATGGTAAAGTTGGCGTTAAGGTTTGGATTTATGAAGGCGAGGTTCTTCCTACTAAGGCTAACGCTAAGGTTAATGATAAGGAAGGGAGCGATAAGTAATGTTACTACCTAAGAGAGTTAAACATCGTAGACAGTTCCGTGGTTCTATGGCTGGTAAGGCTACAAGAGGTAACACTCTTGCATATGGCGATTTCGGTATCGTTGCAACAGAACCATGTTGGATCAAGTCTAATCAGATAGAAGCAGCCAGAGTTGCTATGACAAGATATATCAAGCGTGGCGGTAAAGTATTTATTAAGATTTTCCCAGACAAGCCTGTAACAGGTAAGCCAATCGGCGTACGTATGGGTAAAGGTAAAGGTAACTTAGAGTGCTGGGTAGCAGTAGTTAAACCTGGACGTGTTATGTTCGAGATCTCAGGCGTAGCAGAGGAGACAGCTAGAGAAGCTCTTCGTCTTGCTACTCATAAGCTTCCATGCAAGTGCAAGATCGTTTCACGTGCAGACTTAGAAGGCGGTGATAACAGTGAAAATTAATAAGTATGTAGAAGATTTAAAGGCAAAATCAGCTGCAGAGTTAAATGAAGAATTAGTAGCTGCTAAGAAGGAACTTTTCAATTTAAGATTCCAGAACGCAACTAATCAGTTGGATAACACAAGCAGAATTAAAGAGGTTCGTAAGAACATCGCTAGAATCCAGACTGTAATTGCACAGAAGAATGCTTAATTGCTAACTGGATGGAATATTAATCCTAAGAAAGGAGTACGACTGTGGAAGAGAGAAATTTAAGAAAAACTCGTACAGGTAAGGTTGTCAGCAACAAGATGGACAAGACTATTGTTGTTGCAGTAGAAGATAACGTTAAACATCCACTTTACAACAAGATTGTAAAGAGAACATATAAGCTTAAGGCTCATGATGAAAACAACGAATGCTTAATCGGCGACGTAGTAAAGGTTATGGAAACAAGACCTTTATCTAAGGACAAGAGATGGAGATTAGTTGAAATTATCAGCAGAGCTAAGTAATTCAATTTAATTTTAGTAAACGCGTTTGTTTAAGACAAACGAGACATATATTACTGAAAGGGGTAGTACTATGGTACAACAGGAAACCAGACTTAAGGTTGCTGATAACACAGGTGCTAAAGAAATCCTTTGCATCAGAGTTATGGGCGGATCTACAAGAAGATATGCAAATATCGGTGATGTTATTGTCGCTTCTGTTAAAGAGGCAACACCAGGCGGCGTTGTTAAGAAGGGCGATGTTGTTAAAGCCGTTGTAGTACGTTCTGTAAAGGGCGCACGTCGTAAGGACGGTTCATATATTAAATTTGACGAGAATGCTGCTGTTATCATTAAAGATGATAATACTCCAAAGGGAACACGTATTTTTGGACCAGTAGCTAGAGAGTTAAGAGAGAAGAAGTTCATGAAGATCGTTTCTCTTGCTCCAGAAGTATTATAGGAGGTGCCGAATGTCAGCTGTTAGAATTAAAAAGGGCGATACAGTTGTTGTTATCGCAGGTAAGGACAAGGGCAAAGAAGGCAAGGTATTAACAGTTAATGCTAAGAACCACACAGCAGTTGTTGAGGGTATTAACATGGTTACTAAGCATGCTAAGCCAAGTGCTGCTAATCAGCAGGGTGGAATTCTCCATCAGGAAGCACCAATCGATATATCAAACATTGCTTACTCAGTAGATGGTAAGGCAAGCAAGATTGGTTATGAAATAAAGGATGGCAAGAAAGTTCGTGTTGCTAAGGCAACAGGAAAGGCTATCGATTAATCGAGGAAGGAGGCAATAATTTTGAGTAGACTTAGAGAACAGTATGATAATGAAATCGCTAAGAAGATGACTGAGAAATTCGGTTATAAGAACCCAATGATGGTTCCAAAGATCGATAAGATCACTATAAATATGGGCGTTGGTGAAGCTAAAGAAAATTCTAAGGCTCTTGACGCAGCAGTAAAGGATCTCGAGACAATCGCAGGTCAGAAAGCAGTTCTTACAAGAGCTAAGAATTCAATTGCTAACTTCAAGTTAAGAGAAGGTCAGGCAATTGGTTGTAAGGTTACATTACGTGGTGAAAAGATGTACGAATTCCTTGATAGATTAGTAAATCTTGCACTTCCACGTGTACGTGACTTTAGAGGCGTAAGCGCTAACTCATTCGATGGAAGAGGTAACTATGCACTTGGTATTAAAGAGCAGATTATCTTCCCAGAAATCGAATATGATAAGGTAGATAAGGTTAGAGGTATGGATGTTATTATTACAACTACAGCTAACACAGATGAAGAAGCACGTGAATTATTAAGATTATTCAACATGCCATTCAAGAAGAATTAATATAGGAGGTAAATTTCATGGCTAAGACTTCAATGAAAGTTAAGCAGCAGAGAAAACCAAAGTTCTCTACTAGAGCATACACACGTTGTACAATTTGTGGTCGTCCACATTCTGTTTTAAGAAAGTACGGAATCTGCAGAATTTGCTTCCGTGAATTAGCATACAAGGGTCAGATCCCAGGTGTTAAAAAGGCTTCTTGGTAAGATTTTTATAAATGTTGCAAGTTCTATGAGCTTGCAACAATAAATCTTGCTTTAAGCAATATATATAAGCTTTTTTAAAGCTTTAGTGCACATTAATATGTGTAAACAATTGACGTAGTCCAATTAAATAATTGGAAACCAGTGAATTATAAGGAGGAAATATTAATGACAGATCCAATTGCAGATATGCTTACAAGAATTCGTAATGCAAACACAGCAAAGCATGACACAGTTGATATTCCATCATCAAAGATGAAGCTTTCAATCGCTAAGATTCTTTTAGATGAAGGTTACATTAAGTCTTATGAAGTTGTTGAAAATGGAAACTTCAAGGATATCCGTGTTACTTTAAAGTATGGTAAGGATAAGAATGAAAAAATCATTTCTGGACTTCAGAGAATTTCTAAGCCAGGTCTTAGAGTTTATGCTAGCAAGAATGATCTTCCTAAGGTTTTAGGAGGACTTGGTGTTGCAATCATCTCTACAAACAAGGGTGTTGTAACAGATAAGGAAGCTAGAAAGCTCGGCGTTGGTGGAGAAGTTCTTTGCTTCGTTTGGTAATTATATAGACGTTACAAAGGAATTTAAGTATAATTTAATCGTTCGGATTTAATTTATTTAATCCTATAACTATTAACCCAACCAAGAAAACATATTCCTATCATTGTAAATGTTTTCTTAATAATATTTAGGAGGTGCACGGCATGTCACGTATAGGAAGAATGCCTATCGCTATTCCAGCTGGTGTTACAGTTGAGGTAGCAGAAAATAATAAAGTGACTGTAAAGGGTCCTAAGGGAACACTCGAAAGAGTTTTACCTGCAGAAATGGACATTAAGGTTGAAGGTACAGAAATCGTTGTTTCTAGACCTAACGACTTAAAGAAGATGAAGTCATTACACGGCTTAACAAGAACTCTTATTAACAACATGGTAATCGGTGTAACAGAAGGCTACGAAAAGAAGCTTGAAGTTAACGGTGTTGGTTATAGAGCACAGAAGCAGGGTAAGAAGTTAATCCTTTCATTAGGTTACTCACATCCTGTAGAGATGGAAGATCCAGAAGGAATTGAAACAACTCTTGATGGACAGAACATCATTTTTGTTAAGGGTATTAATAAAGAAAAAGTTGGCCAGTACGCAGCTGAAATCAGATCTAAGAGAGCTCCAGAACCATATAAGGGTAAGGGTATCAAGTATGCTGATGAAGTTATCAGACGTAAGGTTGGTAAGACTGGTAAGAAATAATTAAAGGAGTGAATATAATGGTTAGTAAGAAGTCAAGAGCATTAGTTCGTGAAGCAAAGCATAAAAGAACACGTAACCGTTTCAGCGGAACAACTGAAAGACCACGTTTAGCTGTTTTCAGAAGTAACAATCATATGTACGCTCAGATTATTGACGACACAGTTGGTAAGACACTTGTTTCTGCATCAACACTTGACGCTGACGTTAAGGCTGAAGTAGAGAAGACAAATAATGTAGAAGCTGCTACTGTTGTTGGTAAGGTAGTTGCTAAGAAAGCATTAGAAAAGGGAATTACAACTGTCGTTTATGACAGAGGCGGATTCATTTATCAAGGTAAAGTAAAGGCATTAGCAGAGGCAGCAAGAGAAGCTGGCCTCGAGTTCTAAGCGGAAGGGAGAAAACAGTATGAAACGTACAATAATTGATGCTAGTCAGCTTGAATTAGACGATAATGTAGTATCAATCAAGCGCGTAGTTAAGGTTGTAAAAGGTGGACGTAATATGCGTTTTGCAGCTTTAGTAGTAGTTGGTGATCGTAATGGTCACGTTGGCGCTGGTGTTGGTAAGGCAGCTGAAGTTCCTGAAGCTATCCGCAAGGGAAAGGAAGATGCCATTAAGCATTTAGTAGAAATTCCAATGGATGAAAATGGTTCAGTACCACATGATTTCATCGGTAAGTTCTGTGGAGCAACAGTTCTTTTAAAGAAGGCTCCAGAAGGTACAGGTATTATCGCTGGTGGTCCTGCACGTTCAGTACTTGAATTAGCAGGTATCAGAAATATTCGTACAAAGTCACTTGGCTCTAACAATAAGCAGAACGTAGTATTAGCTACAATCGCTGGTCTTGAGTCTATGAAGACTCCAGAAGAAGTTGCAAGACTTCGTGGTAAGTCAGTTGAAGAAATCTTAGGTTAAGAAATTGTGATAGCACCGTAATAGGTGCAGATGGAGGTTAAAATGGCTGATAAGAAGTTAAGAATAACTTTAGTTAAGTCTCCAATCAGTGCTGTTCCTAAGCATAGAAGAACTGTTGAAGCTATGGGTCTTACAAAGCTTCATAAGACAGTAGAACTTCCAGATAATGCTGCTACAAGAGGACAGATTCAGCAGATTGGTTATATGTTAAAGGTAGAAGAAATCTAATAAAAAATAAATAGAAGGAGGTGCAAGAATGGATTTATCTAATTTAAGACCTGCAGAAGGTTCAGTACAGAGTGATAATTTCAGAAGAGGTCGTGGTCATGGTTCAGGTAACGGCAAGACAGCTGGTAAGGGACACAAGGGCCAGAAGGCTCGTTCAGGAGCACCAAGACCTGGTTTTGAAGGTGGCCAGATGCCATTATATAGAAGAATTCCTAAGAGAGGTTTCACTAATAGAAATCGTAAGGAATTCGTAGCTATCAATGTATCTACATTAGAAAGATTCGATAATGGTGCAGAAGTAACAATCAATACATTAATCGAAGCTGGTATTGTAAAGAATACTAAGGATGGCGTAAAGATTCTTGCAAATGGTGAGCTTACAAAGAAGCTTACAGTTAAGGCTAATGCATTTAGTGCAGCAGCAAAAGAGAAGATCGAAGCTCTCGGCGGAACTTGCGAGGTGATCTAGTATGTTCAAAACACTTGTAGGCGCTTTTAAAAACAAAGACATAAGAAAAAAGATATTATACACATTAGCAATATTAATTGTTGTAAGAATAGGAAGTCTTCTTCCAATTCCTGGTGTAGATACTGATTACTTTAGTAGCTTACTTAGTGGAATTAATACCGGTGATTTGGATTATCTTAGTGCATTTACAGGAGGTTCATTCGAAAGAATGTCCCTCTTTGCATTAAGCATTACTCCATACATCACATCTTCGATCATAATGCAATTACTTACAATTGCCATTCCAAAATTGGAAGAAATGCAAAAAGAGGGCGAGGACGGTAGAAAGAAGATTGCAGCAATAACAAGATATGTAACAATTGGTTTATCACTTGTTGAAAGTATTGCTATGGCTGTTGGATTTGGTAGATCAGGCTTAATCGCTGGATACCAGACATTTAGCAAATTACATTATGTAGTAGCTATTATTGTAGTAGTTATGGCTCTTACAGCTGGTTCAGCAGCTCTTATGTGGTTAGGTGAGAGAATAACTGAAAATGGTGTAGGAAATGGTATTTCAATAGTATTATTAATTAATATTATTTCTGGAATGCCAAGTGATTTCGCAACATTATTCAGCTCTTTCGTAGCAACAAAGACTCCAGCAAAGGGCGTTCTTGCTGCAGCTGTTATTATAGCAATTGTTGTAATAATGGTAATATTAGTAGTCATTCTTCAAGATGGAGAAAGACGAATCCCTGTTCAGTATTCACAGAAAGTTGTGGGTAGAAGACAGGTTGGAGGACAATCAACAAATATCCCATTAAAGGTAAATACTGCTGGTGTTATGCCTGTAATTTTCGCATCATCACTTATGCAGTTCCCTGTAATTGTTGCTCAGTTATTCGGTAAGTCATATGAGTGGACAAGATATTTAAGCTCATCTTACTGGTGCAGAGTAAGCTATCCTAAATACTCAATTGGATTAATTCTTTATGTAGTATTGCTTATTATATTTGCATACTTCTATACATCAATTACATTCAATCCAGTTAAGGTAGCGGATGATTTAAAGAAAGCTGGTGGAGTAGTACCAGGTATCACACCAGGCAAATCTACTAGTGATTATTTAAATAAGATATTAAATTATATCGTATTTATAGGTGCCATAGGTTTACTTATTGTAGCTCTTATTCCAATTGCATGTACTGGTTTCTTTAATGCTAGTATTTCATTTGGTGGTACATCAGTAATTATTATTGTTGGTGTTGTTCTTGAGACATTAAAGCAAATTGAAGCACAGATGGTTAATCGTTATTATAAAGGATTTTTATCTGAATAATAATTAACTAAGATATAATAGGCTTACCTGGGAGAAATCCTGGGTAAGTCTGTATTTGTGTAATGATAAAAATATACCTAAAATTGAAAATAAATCACATAACAAGTGATTTTACATATAACTAGAAATTTTTAATGGAGGAATTAGACATGAAAATTATTATGTTAGGAGCACCAGGAGCTGGTAAAGGAACACAGGCAAAGAGAATTGCAGAAAAATATTCTATTCCACATATTTCAACAGGAGATATTTTTAGAGCAAACATCAAGAACAATACTGAGTTAGGTCAGAAAGCTAAGACATATATGGATAAGGGTGAACTTGTTCCAGATGAATTAGTTGTAGATTTAATCATGGATAGATTTAAGCAGGCAGATGCTGCTAATGGATATGTATTAGATGGATTCCCAAGAACAATTCCACAGGCTGAAGCTCTTGATAAGGCTTTAGAAGCTAACGGAGAATCAGTTGATTTCGCTATTAATGTAGAAGTACCAGATGAAAACATCATCAATAGAATGGGTGGAAGAAGAGCATGTGTAGGATGTGGAGCAACATACCATATTCAGTTTAATGCACCAAAGGTAGAAGGCATTTGCGATACATGTGGAGAAAAATTAATCCTTAGAGATGATGATAAGCCAGAAACAGTTAAGAATAGATTATCAGTATATCATGATCAGACACAGCCACTTATTGATTACTACAATAAGAAGAATGTTTTACGTGAAGTAGACGGAACACAGGCAATGGATGACGTATTTAAGGCAATTGTTGATATTCTTGGATAATTAATTGATAGGAGAACATAATATGTCAGTATCAATTAAAAGTGCTCGAGAGATCGAGTTAATGAGAGAAGCAGGTAAGATTTTAGGAAAAGTATATAAAGAAATTGCTAAGGAAATAAAACCAGGAGTTTCAACATATACAATAGATAGAATCGGTGAAGAAATAATTCGAAGCTATGGATGTATACCTGAAGAAAAAGGTTATCAAGGATATCCAGCATCATTTTGCGTTTCAGTTAATGATCAAGTAGTACATGGAATACCAAGCAAAAATAAGATTCTAAGAGATGGAGACATTGTATCATTAGATACAGTTCTATCATATAAAGGCTATATGGCAGATGCGGCTAGAACTTATGGTGTTGGAGAAATATCAAGTGAAGCTAAGAAGCTAATAGATGTAACAAAACAAAGCTTTTTTGAAGGAATTAAATTTGCAAAAGAGGGTTGTAGATTACATGATATATCTAATGCAATAGCAGATTATAATGAATCATTTGGCTATGGAGTATTAAGAGATTTATGTGGTCATGGAATTGGAACATCAATGCATGAAGATCCTCAAATTCCTAATTATAGACAAGAACATAGAGGAATAAGACTATATGAAGGAATGACATTAGCAATAGAACCAATGGTAACAGCAGGAGACTGGAGAGTTAATTTCCTTGATGACGGCTGGACAGTTGAAACAAGAGATCATTCATTATCAGCTCACTATGAGAACACAGTATTAGTAACAAAAGAAGGATCAGAGATATTAACTTTGGAAAATTAAGGTGAGAATATGAATAATGGAATAAAAGGTTTTATGGCAAAGTCATTATCTGGACACGATAAAGATAAGATATACTATGTAATAGAAGAAGATAGTACATTTGCATATTTATCAGATGGCCAGATAAGAAAAGTGAATAATCCCAAAAGAAAAAAGAAGAAACATATTCAGATAATAAAGAATGAAAATTCGTTATTATATAAAAAAATCCTTGATAATCAGAGAGTATCTGATGAGGAAATTAAGTTTGAGATTAAACATTATATTGAAAAGAAATAGGAGGATGTATGTCTAAGGCTGATGTAATTGAAATCGAAGGAACAGTAGTAGAAAAATTACCAAACGCATTTTTTAAGGTAGAATTAGAAAATGGACATCAAATTCTTGCTACCATCAGTGGTAAGTTAAGAATGAACTATATCAGAATTCTTCCTGGTGACAAGGTAACAATCGAGATGTCACCATATGATTTAACAAAGGGAAGAATTATTTGGCGTGATAAATAATCTACAAAATATAATAGTAGAATATTTTATAATTAGTTGTTGCAATTATATTTTCATTTGTGATATAATTGTTCACGAACTTGTCTGAAAGGAGGCTTTTGCAGTGAAGGTTAGATCATCAGTAAAACCAATTTGTGAAAAATGCAAAGTCATTAAGAGAAAGGGCAGCATCAGAATTATCTGTGAAAACCCTAAGCACAAGCAGAGACAGGGCTAATTAGCTTTGTTAGAAGAAGTTAAACTTCTTAGGTTCTGCATATTGATAATAAGTCATTAATTATTATCAATGTAAGATTTCAAGTATTTATTACTTGAACTATTAATTTGCGGCTGCAGTAACCATAACGATATAATGGTTGCTATTTAATATAGTTATTATAAGGCGACGCACACATTTCAGGTCATACTAAGATAGGAAACTTATCAAGGTAAGGAGCTGCGTAAAGTTTATAATAATAAGTTTCGAATCACACATTAATTAGTTAATTAACGGAGGTTAGTAATATGGCTCGTATTTCAGGTGTGGATTTACCTAGAGAAAAACGAATCGAAATCGGACTTACTTATGTTTATGGTATTGGACGTGTAAGATCAAATAAGATCCTTGCTGAAGCTGGAGTTAATCCTGACACACGTGTTAAGGATTTAACTGATGAAGAAGTAGCAAAGATTGCAAAGGTTATTGATGCTGATTCAGAGCATTTAGTAGAAGGTGACTTAAGAAGAGAAGTTGCCATGAATATTAAGAGATTAAAGGAAATTGGCTGCTATAGAGGAATTCGTCATAGAAAGGGCCTTCCTGTTAGAGGACAGAAGACTAAGACTAATGCAAGAACTTGCAAAGGTCCTAAGAAAACAGTAGCTAACAAGAAGAAGTAATTTTTAAAATAAAACGTTTAACTCAATAGGAGGATATAGTCATGGCTCAGAAAGCTACAAAGAAAGTGACAAAGAAGCGTGTTAAAAAGAATGTCGAAAGAGGACAGGCACATATTCAGTCATCTTTTAATAATACAATAGTTACATTAACAGATGCAGAAGGTAATGTATTATCTTGGGCATCAGCAGGCGGTCTTGGATTCAGAGGATCTAAGAAGTCTACTCCATATGCTGCTCAGATGGCAGCTGAAACAGCTACAAAGGCTGCTTTAATCCATGGATTAAAGTCTGTAGACGTTATGGTAAAGGGACCAGGTTCAGGTAGAGAAGCTGCTATTAGAGCACTTTCTGCTTGCGGTCTAGAAGTTACAAGTATCAAGGATGTTACACCAGTTCCACATAACGGTTGTCGTCCACCAAAGCGTAGAAGAGTTTAATTTAGGGAGGTAGTATAACAATGGCAGTTAATAGAACACCAGTGCTTAAGAGATGCAGATCCCTTGATTTGGATCCTGTATATTTAGGAATAGATAAGAAGTCTAGAAGAAAGGCTAAGAATGCTGGAAGAAAGATTAGCGAATATGGTTTACAGCTTCGTGAAAAGCAGAAGGCTAAGTTCATCTATGGCGTATTAGAAAAGCCTTTCAGAAATTATTATAAGAAGGCTGAGAAGCAGAAGGGTATGACAGGTGAGAACCTTATGATCATGCTTGAACTCAGACTTGATAATGTTGTTTATAGATTAGGTTTAGCTAGAACACGTAAGGAAGCTAGACAGATCGTTGATCATAAGCACATTTTAGTTAACGGTAAGTGCGTTAACATTCCTTCATACTTAGTAAAGGCTGGAGACGTAATCGAAGTAAGAGAAAAGTCTAAGTCTTCTGCAAGATATAAGGAAGTACTTGAAACTACAAATGGTAGATTAGTACCAGAGTGGTTAGAAGCAGATAAAGAAGCTCTTAAGGGTCAGGTTAAGTCTCTTCCAACAAGAGAAGTAATCGATGTACCAGTAAATGAGATGCTTATCGTCGAGTTATATTCTAAGTAAGATTGCGTAATTCAAAGCCAGGCAGCGTTATGGAAAAGTTTTATAAAACTATCCATACCTGCTGGCTTTTATGTGGCTTTATATGATATAATAATTCAAGATATAAATTTTTTGAATCATATTAAAAGTATAATGCGAGCAAAGCTAGTAGGACCATGTCTTGGCTTTGATTAACGCTATATATACAACTTAAATACCCAATAAGGAGGGGCAATAATGGTTGATGCAGATTTCAATTTCAAAATGCCAAAAATTGAGATGGCTGAAGAGTCACAAGACGGAAAGTTTGGAAGATTTGTAGTTGAACCACTTGAAAGAGGCTACGGTTTAACACTTGGTAATTCTCTTAGAAGAATTATGCTTTCATCTTTAGTTGGTACAGCAGTAAGCAGCATTAAGATTGATGGTGTACTTCATGAATTTAGTTCAATTCCTGGCGTTAAGGAAGATGTTACTGAGATCGTAATGAATATTAAGCAGTTATCTATTAAGAATAACGGCAACTCGGTTGAGCCTAAGGAAGCACATATTGATTTCACAGGCGAAGGCGTTGTTAAAGCATCTGATATTCAGGTAGATCCTGATATAGAGATTATTAACCCAGATTTAGTAATTGCACATCTTAATGGTCCAGAAGCTAAGCTTTCTATGGAACTTACAATTACTAACGGACGTGGTTATGTTAGTTCAGAAAAGAATAAGAGAGAAGATGCAGCAGCAGGTGTAATTGCAATTGATTCAATTTATACACCAGTTGAAAGAGTTAATATGTCTGTACAGAATACTCGTGTAGGTCAGGATACAGATTTTGATAAATTAACACTTGATATCTTTACAAATGGAACAATAGCTCCAGATGAAGCTTTAAGCTTAGCTGCTAAGGTTTTATCAGAACATTTAAAGGGATTCATCAACTTATCTGAGAATGCAGTTAAGGCAGAGATTATGGTTGAACCACAGGAAGACGAATCATCTAAGGTACTTTCAATGAGTATCGAAGATCTTGAATTATCAGTTCGTTCTTCAAATTGCCTTAGAAGAGCAGGTATCAATACAGTTGAAGAATTATGTAATAAGACACCTGATGATATGATGAAGGTTAGAAACCTTGGTAAGAAGTCATTAGACGAAGTATTACTTAAGCTTAAGGAGTTAAATTTACATCTTAAGCCAAGTGATGAATAATTTGCTTAATACATATTTTATGTATTAATATATCGCTGATTGCAGTAAGTCCTTATGCGCGTGCGAGAGGTGGAACAACTTATCCTTAGTGAGAAGTTGCGTAACTATTAATTTGTAGGAGAACATTGGTGCTATAAGACCAACGCGCGTGTGCTGATGTTACAAATGGAGGATTTTAAAATGGCAAAGTACAGAAAGCTTGGCAGAACATCTAGCCAGAGAAAAGCATTATTAAGAAATCAGGTTACAGCTCTTATCGAAAATGGTAAGATCGTAACAACAGAGGCTAGAGCTAAGGAAGTTAGCAAGATTGCTGAAAAACTTATCACATTAGCTGTTAAGGAAAAGGATAACTTTGAAACTGTTACAGTTCAGGCTAAGGTAGCTAAGAAGGACGCTAACGGTAAGAGAGTTAAGGAAGTTGTAGACGGTAAGAAGGTTACAGTTTACGAAACAGTTGATAAGGAAATCAAGAAGGATATGCCTTCAAGACTTCATGCTAGAAAGCAGATGGACAAGGTTCTTTACACAGTTACTGAAGTACCTACAGAAGCAGCTGGTAAGAAGAAGAACACAAAGAAGGTTGATCTTACAAACAAGTTATTTGATGAAATCGCACCAAAGTATGCTGATCGTAAGGGTGGCTACACAAGAATCGTTAAGATCGGTTTAAGAAAGGGCGATGCAGCTATGGAAGTACTTCTTGAATTAATTTAATTCAAGATTCCATAGATAGGTCGAAGAAATTATAAAGCGGATATGCGAAAGCGTATCCGCTTTTTTTAAAATTATATTTATAAAAAGCTAATTAAAAGAGATGATAAAAGTGTATATAATAGATAAAATGTGATAAACTAAATAACGATTGATTATGGAAATATAATGAAATAAGGTTAAAAAAGAAATCTTAACATTATAAGAAAAGATAAAGTGAGGAAAGAAAATTGAGTATCGTTAAGGCTAAAAACTTGACATTTGAATATATACGAAGAGATGAAGAAGGAAATGTAGAGAGTATCAATAAAGCCATAGATGACTTGAATATAGAGATAGAAGAGGGACAGTTTGTGGCAGTATTAGGCCATAATGGCTCAGGAAAATCTACATTTGCGAAGCATTTAAACGTGTTAGTAAGTCCAACAGAGGGAAGTGTCTGGGTAGATGGAATGAATACCCTAGAGCATGAGAATACACTACAGATACGTCAGAAAGCCGGAATGGTTTTTCAAAATCCAGACAATCAGATGATTTGCACAGTAGTAGATGAAGAAGTGGGATTTGGTCCAGAAAATATAGGAGTGCCAGAGAATGAAATCTGGGAAAGAGTAGAGAAAAGCTTGAAATCAGTTGGAATGTATGAGTATAGAAATGCCAATCCAACAAAACTTTCTGGAGGCCAAAAGCAAAGAATAGCAATAGCTGGAATAGTAGCAATGAAACCTAAATGTATAATATTAGACGAACCAACAGCGATGCTAGATCCCAATGGACGAAAAGAAGTGCTAAAAGTGTTACACGAATTAAATAAACAAGAAAAAGTAACAATAATACTTATAACACATTACATGGAAGAGGTAATAGAAGCAGATAAGGTGTTTGTAATACACGAAGGAAAATTACAAATGCAAGGAACACCACGAGAGATATTTAGCCAAGTAGAAAGGCTAAAAGAATATAGATTAGACGTGCCACAGGTAACAGAATTAGCCTATGAATTAAGAAAAGAAGGCTTAAACATAAGATCAGGAATTCTATATAGTAGTGAGCTAATTTCTGAATTAAAAAGAATAAAGGAAGAAAGAAATGTCGATAATAGTAGATAAAATAAATTACATATATGAACAGGGTACGAATCTAGAACGACAAGCGCTAAAGGATGTAAGTTTTGTAATAGAAAAAGGCGAATTTATTGGATTAATAGGTCATACAGGTTCAGGAAAATCCACACTAATACAGCATTTAAACGGATTATATAAAGCAACAAGTGGACATATATATTATGACGAACAGGATATATATGATAAAAATTACAATTTAAGAGATTTACGAAACAAAGTAGGATTAGTATTTCAGTATCCAGAACATCAGCTTTTTGAAAACACAATATTTAAGGACGTATGTTTTGGACCGAAAAATCAAGGCTTATCAAAGCAAGAATGTGAAATAAGAGCATTTGAAAGCTTAAGGCTAGTAGGTTTAGATGAGAACTTATATTATCACTCACCATTTGATTTATCAGGAGGTCAAAAAAGAAGAGTTGCAATAGCAGGAGTACTAGCAATGCAGCCAGAAGTATTAATATTAGATGAACCAACAGCAGGCCTAGATCCAAGGGGAAGAGATGAAATATTTGCAATTTTAAAAAGGCTAAGAGAAGAGAAAAATATAACAATAATCCTAGTATCACATAGCATGGAAGATGTTGCAGCTCATGTAGATCGAATAATGGTAATGGACGATGGAATATTAAAATATGACGATACGCCAAGAAATATATTTAAACATTACAAAGAACTAGAAAAAATAGGTCTGGCAGCACCACAAGTAACATATATAATGCAGGATATAAAAGAAGCAGGATTTAATGTGCGAACAGATGCAATAACAATAGAAGAAGCAAAGAAAAGTATTTTGGAGACAATATGATTAGAGATATAACAATAGGACAATACTATCAGGCAGAATCAAAAATACATAGCTTAGATCCAAGAGTAAAACTATTAGGAACATTAGTATTTATAATATCCCTATTTTTAGGAATGAATATATGGGTATATCTAGTAGCAACAATAGCCTTAATAGCAGTAATAAAATTATCAAAAGTGCCATTTAAATTTATAGTAAGAGGCCTAAAAGCAATAGTAGTATTAATATTAATAAGTGCAATGTTTAATTTATTTTTAACACCAGGAACAGTAATCCTAAAGGTGTGGAAAATAACAATAACAGATAGAGGCCTACAAACAGCCGTATACATGGTAATAAGATTAATATACTTAATAATGGGATCATCATTAATGACATTAACAACGACGCCAAATAATCTAACAGATGGATTAGAAAAAGGATTGGGATTTTTAAGAGTAATAAAAGTACCAGTACATGAAATAGCAATGATGATGTCAATAGCATTAAGATTTATACCAATATTAATAGATGAGACAGACAAAATCATGAAAGCCCAGCAGGCAAGAGGTGCAGATTTTGAAACAGGAAATATAATAAAAAGAGCAAAATCCATGGTGCCAATATTAGTGCCACTATTTATATCAGCTTTTAGACGAGCAGATGATTTAGCAATGGCAATGGAGGCAAGGTGTTATCATGGATCTAATGGACGAACCAAAATGAAACCATTACGCTATCAAAGCGCGGATTATAAGGCATACATTGCAATGGCAGTGTATTTGGGAATATGTATAACATTAAATATAGTATTATAAAGGAGTCAAATGAGACGAATAAAGCTAGTTGTAAGCTATGATGGAAGCAATTATTGTGGCTGGCAGATACAGCCCAATGCACCAACAATAGAAGCAGAATTAGACAAAGCAATAAAACAATTAACAAAAGAAGAAATACATGTAATAGGAGCAAGTAGAACCGATGCAAGGGTACATGGACTAGGTAACGTAGCAGTGTTTGATACAGAAAGTACAATACCCGGGGAACGATTTAGTTATGCATTAAATAGGTATTTGCCAGAGGATATACAAGTGCAAAAATCAGAAGAAGTAGATAAAGACTTTCATCCAAGACATTGCGACACAAGAAAAACCTATGAGTACACCATAATGAACACAGAATTCATGCAACCAAAGAAAAGAAATTACTCATGGCATGTGCCAGCAAAATTAGATATAGCACAGATGCAAAAAGCAGCAAATTATCTAATAGGAGAGCATGATTTTAAAAGCTTTGCAAGTGTTCATACACAGGCAGAAACAACAATAAGAACAATATATGATATAAAAGTAATTGCAAAAGAAGAAACAGAAGATAAATATAAGGGCGAAATAATAATAAGAGTAACAGGAAACGGCTTTCTTTATAACATGGTAAGAATAATAGCAGGAACCTTAGTAGGAGTAGGAAAGGGAAGATATAAGGCAGACTACGTAAAGGAAATGCTAGATAAAAAAGACAGAACAAAAGCAGGGGAAACCGCACCACCACAAGGCTTAACATTAATCAAGATAGAATACTAAATAAAGAAAAATACATACAAATGAAAAGAAAAAATCCATTGACACACTAGGCCTTGTGTTATATAATTCTTAAATGTGGCGTGTAATATCGTCATGATTATAGATTATGAATACTTAGCCAATGCCCCGGAGAAGTATTTGATAATAATAATGAAACATTTAAAGTGCATTAAAAGCAATTTAGGAGGAAACCATGAGTAACAAGACATTTATGGCTAGTGCATCTAACATCGAAAGAAAATGGTATGTTATCGATGCTGCAGATTATACATTAGGTCGTTTATCATCACAGGTTGCTGCTGTACTTAGAGGTAAGAACAAGCCTGAGTACACACCATTCCTTGACTGTGGTGACAACGTAATCGTTATCAACGCTTCTAAGGTAAAGACTACTGGTAAGAAGTTAGATCAGAAGATTTATTACAGACATTCAGACTACGTAGGTGGTATGAAAGAAACAACTCTTAAGGAAATGATGAATAAGACTCCTGAAAGAGTTATCGAATTAGCTGTTAAGGGAATGCTTCCAAAGGGACCTTTAGGACGTCAGATGTACAAGAAGCTTCACGTATATGCAGGCCCAGAACATGAGCAGGCAGCTCAGAAGCCAGAAGTATTAAAGTTTTAATAGGCATAATATAAGGAGGAAATAACAGTGGCAAAGAAAGCTAACGGAAAGTTCTACGGAACTGGTAGAAGAAAAAGCAGTATTGCTAGAGTATATTTAGTACCTGGTACAGGTAAGATTACAATAAATAAGAGATCACTTGATGAATATTTTGGACTTGAAACACTTAAGGTTGTAGTTAGACAGCCATTAGAACTTACAGAAACAACTGAAAAGTTCGATGTTTTAGTTAACGTACACGGTGGTGGTACAACAGGTCAGGCTGGTGCTATCAGACATGGTATTTCAAGAGCACTTCTTCAGGTAGATTCAGACGAATATCGTCCATCACTTAAGAAGGCTGGATTCTTAACAAGAGATCCACGTATGAAGGAAAGAAAGAAGTACGGCTTAAAGGCAGCTCGTCGTGCTCCACAGTTCTCAAAGAGATAATATTTTCAAATATATTACGAATATTATTGATAAGAAGGCAGACAATGGCGTCCACACCTTAGCTGTGGGCGCTGTTTTGCTATAAATATAAACTTAGATTATTAAAACTTAAAATTAACAACCTTTGATGTAGAGAAGGATGGAAAATGACGTTTCAAGACCTATGAAACGAAGGAAAATCCTGCTCTTTGGGGAAAGAGCGAGGGTTGTAATTTAAAATTTAGTACTGAGGGATATATGTGCAAAGATGCATGGCTTAGCATCCTTGCGTATTTTTACATCAAAGTACTTTAACCGATTAAAGCGTTAAATACGCATAAGACAAAAGTCATTTACTGAATCAAAACATATTTTACAAAATAACACATTTACTTAATACATTCACAATTAAATAAATTGATGAGAACAAATGCTAATAAAGGTATTTTGTAATTTATTAATTGAGTGAATGAGATGCTATTTATTTTTGGTCCTAACGGGGGATTTTTTAATAGCAAATAAAAATCGGAAAGGCAGTTGTTAATTATGAATTCAAAGACATTACTGTACATTTTAAAAAGACTGTTATTAGCAGCAGTAACTGTATGGGTAGTTATTACAGTTACATTCTTTGTAATGCATGCGGTACCAGGTGGTCCATTCCAAGGCGAAAAGTCAATGACAGAAGCAGCACAGGCAGCATTAGAGGCAAAATATGGATTGGATAAGCCACTAGGCACACAGTATGTAACTTATCTAAAGGATGTTGTTACAAAGTTTGATTTTGGACCATCTCTAAAGCAGAAAGGTAGAGATGTAGTAGATATTATCGTAGACGGATTATCTACATCAGCAGAATTAGGACTTGCAGCAGCATTTATCGCATTAATTATAGGTGTTGTATTAGGATCAATAGCAGCACTTAGAAGAAATAGCATATTTGATAGAATTATCATGGTAATTACCACAGCATTCGTATCAATGCCATCCTTTATCATGGGAACATTATTATTAACATTATTCTCAATAAAATTAGGAATATTCCCAGCAAATGGTGCAGCAGAGAATGGTTTGGTTTTACCAATAATAACATTATCACTTTATCCAATGGCTTATATTACAAGACTTACAAGATCATCAATGTTAGATGTATTAGGACAGGATTATATTAGAACAGCAAGAGCAAAAGGTGTATCTGGAATGAAGATAATTTTTGGTCACGCACTTAAGAATTCATTAATCCCAGTAATTACATATTTTGGTCCAATGCTAGCAGGAATTGTAACAGGATCATTAGTAGTAGAGCAGATTTTTGCGGTACCAGGCATAGGTAGAGCATTTGTAAATTCTATTACCAACAGAGATTATACAATGATTATGGGAACAACAATCGTACTTGCAACTTTAATCGTAGTTATGAACTTAATAAGTGATATCTTGTATAAGATTGTAGATCCAAGAATTAACTTAGAATAAGATTTGGAAATGAGGAGTGATAATATGTCGAAGAATCCATTTAATAATCAAATTGACATGGAAAATTTCATGGCAGATGATTTTAATCAGGCAACAGATGAAGAAAAAGCATATGTTGTTCAAATGAGACCTTCAACAACATTTTTTAAAGATGGTGTAAAGAGACTCTTAAAGAATAAGGTAGCAACAGTATGTTTCTTCATAATCATACTAATAACATTAGCAGCTATATTCTTACCAATGGTTTGGCCATATAAGTATGACACAATGTTAGGAAATATCCCTGGACAGCCAGTGGATGCATCATTTAATAACTTGAAGCCATTCGAATATGGAAGAACAGAATTAGCTAAGATAGATGCAGGCCAGAAGGTGTTCCCACACATTTTTGGAACAGATGCACAGGGTAGAGATTACTTTATCAGAGTAGTATACGGTACAAGAATATCTCTAGCAGTAGGATTTTTTGCAAGTATAATTGTATTAATAATTGGACTTACAATTGGATCAATCTCAGGATACTGTGGTGGTAAGGTAGATATGTTTATTATGAGAATCGTAGATATAATCTATTCGTTACCAGATACATTAATGGTAATTTTATTATCATCAGTATTAAAGGTAACATTATCATCAGCATTAGAAGGAACAGCCCTAGAGAAACTTGGATCTAATATGATAAGTTTATTTATCGTTTTCGGTTTACTATATTGGGTATCAATGGCAAGACTTATTAGAGGTCAGATACTTTCACTTAGAGAGCAGGAATATGTATTAGCATCAAGAGCAGCAGGAGCAAAGGGAAAGTGGATTATTTTAAAGCACTTATTACCAAACTGCATAAGCTTAGTAATTATTTCAACAGCCCTACAGATTCCAAGTGCAATCTTTACAGAAAGCTATTTATCATTCTTAGGATTAGGTGTAAATGCGCCAATGCCATCGCTAGGTTCACTTGCATCAGATGCTCTAAATGGTATCTCATCATATGCATATAGAATGGTTATTCCAGCAGTGGTTATTTCATTAATCGTTCTTTCATTAAACCTCTTTGGTGATGGTTTAAGAGATGCATTTGACCCAAAATTAAATAAGTAAACAGGAGGCGTTTAGAATGAGATTATTAGAAGTAAAAGATTTACATACATCATTTTTTACAGACGCCGGTGAAGTTAAGGCAGTAAACGGAGTATCATTTAACCTTGACGAAGGCAAAGTACTTGGTATTGTAGGTGAGTCAGGTTCCGGAAAGTCTGTAACAGCATATTCAATAATGCAGATATTAGCAGGTTCAGGAAAAATTGTTTCTGGATCAATTAAATATAAAGGACAGGAATTAGTTAATTCCGGAGAATCAGTAATGAAGACAATTAGAGGTAACAAGATCTCAATTATCTTCCAGGATCCAATGACAAGCTTAAATCCAACATATACAATTGGAAGACAGCTAATGGAAGCAATATTACTTCATACAGATCGTAATAAAGAACAGGCAAGAGAAAGAGCAATAGAAATGCTAAGACTTGTTAATGTTAATGAACCAGAAAAGAGAATGAAACAGTATCCATATGAATTCTCAGGTGGTATGAGACAGAGAGTAATGATTGCAATGGCACTTGCTTGTGAACCAGATATTTTAATTGCTGATGAACCAACAACAGCTCTTGATGTAACAATTCAGGCACAGATACTTGAATTGATGCAGACAATACAGAAGAAGCTTGGAATGGCAATTATTATGATTACACATGATTTAGGTGTAGTAGCACAGATGTGTGATGAAGTAATTGTAATGTATGCAGGTTCAATTTGTGAGCAGGGTACAGCAGATGCAATATTCTATAATCCATGTCATGAATATACAAAGGGACTTATGCGCTCAATACCAACAGAAAGTAATTCAGGACAGAGATTAAAGCCAATTTCAGGAACACCAATTGACCTTCTAAATATGCCTAAGGGATGCGCATTTGCACCAAGATGTGAGCAGGCATTAAAGATTTGTTTACGCGAAAAATGTCAAAGAATGCAGATTGATGCAGATCATCAGGCTGCATGTTGGATGAACGTTAAGAAATTAAAGGAAGGCGGTGCTGTTAATGAGTAATGATAATAATAAGCCACTCGTAGAGGTAAAGCACCTTAAAGAGTACTTCAACATAAATGTAGGGGCATTTAAGACAAAGCCTCTAAAGGCTGTAGATGATGTGTCATTTACAATTAATGAAGGTGAAACATTAGGTTTAGTAGGTGAGTCAGGTTGTGGAAAGACAACAGTAGGACGAACAATTTTAAATCTATATAAGCCAACAGCTGGAGAAATCTGGTTTGATGGAAAGCAGATTAAGACAAAAAGAGATATTAAGGAATTTAGAAAGGATGCCACAATGGTATTCCAGGATCCATACTCTTCACTTAATCCAAGAATGACAGTATCAGATATTATTGCAGAGCCACTAGATATTCATAAGATGTATAAGTCTAAAGAGGAAAGACATAACAGAATCTTAGAATTAATGTCTTACGTAGGACTAAATAGTGAACATGCATCAAGATACGCTCACGAATTCTCAGGTGGACAAAGACAGCGTATAGGTATTGCAAGATCTCTTGCAGTAGATCCAAGATTTATTGTATGTGATGAACCAGTATCAGCCCTTGATGTATCAATTCAGGCACAGGTAATAAATATGTTTGAGGAATTACAGGATAAATTAAATCTAACATATTTATTCATTGCACATGACTTATTAGTAGTAAGACATATAAGTAATAGAATTGCAGTAATGTACTTAGGAAGAATGGTAGAATTAGCAGATGCAGATGAAATCTACAAAAGACCATTGCATCCATATTCAAAATCATTAATGAGTGCAGTACCAATTCCAGATCCAAAGATAGCAAGAGAAAATCAAAGAATCGTGCTATCAGGAGATATACCAAGTCCACTAAATGCACCAAGTGGTTGTCCATTTAGAACAAGATGTCCACATGCAACAGACGCTTGTGCAGAGAGCATGCCAGAATTTAAGGAAGTTTCAAAGGGACACTTTGTAGCATGTCATAGAGTGGCAGAAATTAACTAAATTATAAATAATATAAATTACAAATAATAAAATATGTTGTGCCACATGGCTGGCACAACATATATAAAATAAATTTTTGATATACAATTAAAAATATGATACAATGATTACGTTTAGGAAAATAATTTAAATCAATGGGGATAAGGGTTAAATTAAAAGATTAAATTGGATCATATAGCTCTATGGTGGATTTATCTGCTAGAAGCCATAGACTTTTATGATAAACACATTTATAACCTAAAGGAGGAAAAGATTTATGAAAAAGAGACTTATGTCGCTTGCACTCGTAGTTGGCTTAGTAGCAACAACACTAGTATCTGGTTGCTCTAGCAAGAAGTCAACAATTGCGAATAAGGACGAAATCAATGTTTGTATTGCTTCAGAACCACAGACATTAGATCCAGCTCTTAATTCAGCAGTTGATGGAGGAACAATGCTTTCTCACCTTTTCTCAGGACTTGCAAAGTGGGATCAGGAAGAAGACGGAACAGTAGTAGTTGTAGCCGATGCTGCTAAAGAATTAGTTGAAGGCGTAGAGAACGCAGATGGAACAGTTACATACACATATACACTTAGAGATGGCTTAAAGTGGTCAGATGGTAAAGATGTAACTGCAAAGGATTATGAATTTGCTTGGAATAGAGCTACATCAGTTGCTCTTGCAGCAGACTATGGCTATATGTTTGATGTAATTGATGGTTATGATGAAATCTGGGCAGACAATGCAACAGGTTCAGAAAAGCTTAATGTACATGCAACAGATGATAAGACATTAGTTGTAACATTAAAGAATGCAGTACCATACTGGAATGAATTACTTGCATTCCCAGTATACTTCCCAGTAAGAGAAGATGTTGTTTCTAATGAAAGTTGGGCAACAGATCCAAGTACATATGTAAGTAATGGTGCATATACACTTGATAGCTGGAGCCATAACTCACTTATCACATTAAAGAAGAATAACGACTATTATGATGCTGATAATATTAAGATGCCAACAATTAACTTCTACTTATCAGATAACACTAATAATATGTTAACAAACTTCCAGAATGGTAGCTGGCAGTTTATTGATGATGTACCAACAAATGAAATTCCTAAGTTAAAGAAGGACTACAGCGATGAATATATCGTAGGTAGCCAGCTTGGTACATACTATGCATGCTGGAATATAAATGAAGGATTATTACCAGCTTCATCAACACTTACAGGTGCTGATAAGGCAGCAGCAGAAGCTGATATTAGAAAGGCATTAGGTCTTTTAATTGATAGAAATTATATCGTTGAGAATATTACACAGGCTGGACAGGTTCCAGCATCATCATTTGTAGCAAGAGGTGTTACAGATGCAGATGGTAAGACAGAATTCAGCGATAATGCAGGACATGAAAGCTATACAGGATATTATAATGTAGCATCTGATTCATATACAGATAACTACAATAAGGCAATTGAGACATTAAAGAAGTATTATACATTTGATGAATCAAGTAAGAAGTTCACAAATGCACCAACACTTACATACCTTTATAATACATCAGAAGGACATAAGGCAATTGGTGAATATATCCAGAACGCATTTAGTGGCGTAGGTATTAATGTACAGTTACAAAATCAGGAATGGGCAACATTCTTAACAACACGTAAGAGCGGTGATTATTCACTTGCAAGAAATGGTTGGTTAGCAGATTATAATGATCCAATTTCATTCCTTGATATGTGGACATCAGCTTCAGGTAACAATGATATCCAGTATGGTAAGGGAGATCATGCTTCGCTTGCAATTTATTCATTAGATTTAACATCTTATGGATATAATGTAAATGTAACAAATGGTACATGGGCACAGACATATGATGTACTTATTAGCACAATCAAGTCATGCACAGACAAGGAAACACGTTATAAGTTAATGCACTTAGCAGAGGATATGTTAATGGAAACAGGTTGTATTACACCACTTTATTTCTATACAGATCCATATATGTTAAACAATCAGGTAGACGGTTTCTTTGAAACACCACTTGGATTTAAGTTCTTCTCAGAAGTAACATATAAGTAAAATAATACAATGTAGCTTTAAATAGCAAAATTGTAGCTATAAACTAATAAAGACCTAGAGGAAAACCTTAAGAAAGTTAAGACACAAGCTTTCTTAAAAGTAACCTCTAGGTCTTTTTAAAATTAATTCATAAGCAGGATAAAGAAAAAATTAAAATATAAAGGACTAATTAGCTTCATATACAAGCTTACCATCGCAGATAGTATAGAAAACCTTACCAGGTAATTCCCAGCCAATAAAAGGAGAATTAGAAGCTTTAGAGGCAAATTCCTCTTCCTTAACAGTCCATAATGAATCTTCACCAAAGATAACAATATCAGCATTAGCCCCTTCACTAACGGAAGCAGGAGTCATTCTGTAGAACTTAGCAGGGTTAGTACTCATAAGCTCAATAAGTTTCATTAAGGAGATTTCTTTAGTTTTAACTAAGGACTTAATGCCAAGGGCAAGACTAGTTTCAAGGCCAGTAATACCACTAGGAGCACATGAAAGCTCCTTAGATTTTTCTTCCTTAGAATGAGGAGCGTGGTCAGTAACAATCATGTCAATAGTACCATCTTTAATACCTTCAATAATCTTAAGTCTGTCATTTTCAGTTCTTAAAGGTGGATTCATACGAGCATTAGTTCCATATTTAAGAACAGCCTCTTCAGTAAGAGTAAAATGATGAGGAGTAGCTTCCGCATGAATATCAGCCCCCATCTTCTTAAAAGAACGAACAATATCAACAGAGTTAGCAGAACTAATATGTTGGATGCACACAGAAGCCTTAGTATCAAGGGCAAGAACACAGTCTCTAGCTACCATAATGTCTTCAGCAGTAGAAGAGGCACCGCCGTAATTAAGCTTTTTGGAAACATCACCCATGTTAACCCCAGCTTGCTTAATAAATAAGGGATCTTCTTCATGAAGAGCAACAGGCAAATTAAGCTCATGAGCCTTAATAAGGGCCTTATAAAGGATTTTCTCATCCATAATAGGGACACCATCATCAGTAAAACCGCAAGCACCATTTTGGGAAAGCAAGTCCATATCAACAAGCTCTAAACCCTTCATGCCACATGTGACATTAGCAGTCTGATGTATATGAATACCAGTGCTAGCACCTTTATTTAGACAGTAAGAAAGAGTTTCAATATTATCAACGCAAGGCTTAGTATTAGCCATAAGAACAATAGAAGTAAAGCCACCTCTACAAGCAGCCTTAGATCCAGAAATAATATCTTCCTTGTAGGTAAAACCAGGATCTCTAAAGTGAACATGGGCATCCATAAGACCAGGAGCCACAACAAGATTAGTGGCATCAATAATACGTGTAGAAGAGTCAGGAGCATCTAAATTTTTCCCAAGCTTAACAATTTTTCCATCATTAATAAGAACATCAAGAAAATCGTCAGTATTAGATACAGGATCGCAAACTCTACCATTTTTAATTAAAATCATAAATTCCTCCTAAAGTAATAAAACTAGTTATATTAATTGATAAACTTACGAATAGGCAGTTTCCAATTAGAATAAGAATTACTAACATTACGATAATAGCATAAAAAGGAAAATAAGCACAGAACTACATCTTATTGTAAAAGAAATAAATAAATGCTATAATTATAGTTACAAATGAGATCGTGTAAAAAAACAAAAAATAGGGGTCGTTTATGGATAAAAAAGAAGCAAGGAGATATGTGTTAGATAACATAGACAATGCAATTAATAAAGGGTATATAAAACTATATTATCAGCCAATACTTAGATCAATGACAGGTGAAATATGTGCAATGGAAGGTCTAGCAAGATGGATAGATCCTAAATTAGGAATAATATCTCCAGGTGATTTTGTACCAGTACTAGAAGAAGAACGATTAATTTATAAGCTAGATACATATTTAATCGAGCAGATGTGTAAAGAGTATAGTGTGGCATTTGATAAGGGAGAAGATATGCTACCAGTCTCCCTCAATTTTTCGCGCCATGATTTTGAAGATGTTGATATAAATAAAGTTTTAAATACAAATCTTAAGAAACACAACGTACCAAGAGAAATGTTAAACATTGAAATAACAGAGTCAGCAGTTGGAAAAAACAAGGAATTCATGAAGGAACAGTTTAAAAAGCTGCATGAAGAAGGCTATGAAGTGTGGATGGATGATTTTGGAAGTGAGTATTCAACACTAAATATGCTAAAAGATTTTGATTTTGACGTAGTAAAATTAGATATGAAGTTTGTGGAAACATGTTCTGTAAAGTCAAAACAAATCGTAAAATTTATGATAGATATGTTAAAGACAATAGGAATAAAAACTTTAGCAGAGGGAGTAGAAACAAAGGAGCAGCTTGAGTTTTTAACAAATTTAGGATGCGATAAGATACAAGGTTATTATATAGCAAAGCCCATGCCGGGAGGAGATGTAAAGGAATATTTAAAGTCGCGAGGATATAAGATAGAGAAAAATATCGATATGAGATATAACGACGAAATCGCCAAAATAAATCTTCTAAGTAGTAAACCAGTAACAGAGTATCAAGATATAAAAAATAAGACAATAGATATAATGGGCTATGTAGATGCTCTATCTTTGATTGAGGTGGAGAACGAAACATTTAGATTTAAGTATTATAACGAGCTATTTTTAAAAGAAATAAGCTCACTAGGAATAGATAGCATTGAAGAAATGAGAGAAAAATTGCAAGATAGTGAACATGAATTTCATAAAAAATTGAAATATATGATTTATACAGTGGATGAAACAGGAAAAGAAAGTAAGGTAGATGGAATAGTAAATGGCTGCTTTTATTTAATACGATTATTTAAGCTAGCAGAAGAAGGAAAAAGAAGAACATATGCATATCGAATAGAAAATGTAAGCAATAATACAGATTTTTTAAGACAATATAATCGCTTTAAGGAAAGAGATACATTGTATAGTTTATTTGATATAGTGGATATAATAGACTTAAAGAATTACACAATAGAGAGCATCTTTAAAAGGAGTTTTGTTAATAGAGTAGCGAATAATATAGATGCCCAAAGTCATATAGAAGAATTTTGCAATAGAAATGTATATCCATTAGATAAAGAAACTGTAAGAAATTTTTACGATTTGTCTACAGTTGAGGAAAGACTAAAAGAATCGAAAAAGAATATATTAGTAGAGTATTTTAGAGCTAAAAAGATAGGAAAAGGCTATAATTGGCATATAGGATTTCTAGTAAAAGACGAAGGCGAAGAAAAGGACAAATTATTATCCTGTATAGTGGAATTAGAAGATGAGATAGTAAGAAGAATGCCTCTAGAGAGAATGTTAAACGGAATAAAGGAAGACGATGTAGCATTTAGTGAGTCATCTCTTTGGAAGAATTTCACAACTAATACAGATATAGGAATATTCTGGAAAGATAAGAATAGACGATTTGTAGGTGTAAATAGAGCCTTTTTGGATTACTATAATATAAAGTCAGTAGATAACATAATAGGGAAAAATGATGAGGACATGGGATGGCATGTAGACCCTGAAAAATTCAAGGATGACGAAGAAGATATTTTAAAGAGGGGAATACAGACCCATGGAGTGCATGGAACATGCATAAATGACGGAAGTATAAAAAATATAAGGGCAAGTAAAATGCCATATTATAGAAATGGTAAAATAGATGGAATAATAGGTTATTTTGTTGAGGAGACAGATAATAACATGTTAGGAAAGGTTGATTCCTATATGGACGAAGTAACCGGAGCTCTTAATATGAAAGGACTATTAGACACCGTACAAGACTATATTGATAGCTATATAATGCATAGGAGAGACTTTGATATATATTATATTGACATAGTAAACTTCAGACATTTCGTGGATAGTAATGGAGTTAGGCTATCCACAAGAGTACTGCAAGAAGTAGTAAATAAAATAAAAGAAGTAGTAGGAGTAACAGGAACAGTAGCAAGAATAGGAGGAGACCACTTCGTAGTGTTGAAGTCAGTAACAACAGATGAAGAGGACATGCAGCTACAAGAAGAGATAAAGGAAGAAGTATATAATATACGTCGAATAGACCATGTACCATGTACAATATATTTAACCATAGAATCGGAAAAATTCTCGGAAGTAGAGAACATGGAAAAAGTCATAGAACATCTAATAAGAGAAGTTCTAAGGGCAGATGTACACAAGTAAATAATAATTGATGAAAAGTTGGACCCCATATAGGGGCAACTATTCAATAGATGAATGCTGTCATACAAGTGAAAGTGTATGGCAGCATTTTTCTTATGGAAGGTGTTTATAAAAATACGAAAGTTTGTTACAATACAAGGTGTGTTTTTTTTAGTGAAATCCTATAGAGAAGACAAGATAAAACTAGAAAAATAAAAAATGGGAGGGTAAAATGAAAAAACAAACTAAGTTAAAAGAAAACGCAAAAGCAATAGCATGTACATTAGCATTACTAGCAGTGTCAGTAACAGCAATTTATAAATTACCAGATGAAGTAAGTAAGATGATAAATAAAGAAACTAGAACACAGCAAGTATGTGACAGTAAAGTCAATATAGATAATAAAACAACTAATATGGATGGACCAAAAGACATAGCATCAGATAATAAAAGATGTAGAGGAAAGCAGGTAAAGTATACAGATAAGACATCTGACTTTAAGCCAATGACCAAGGAAGAGGCAGAAAGTAAAGGATATACAGTAATAAGAACAGTAGGGGAGTTACAAAGAGTAACTAGCAATGAAACAGGAAAGTATGCCCTACTATCGGATTTAGATTTAAGTGGAATAGATTGGAAGCCATGGAATTTTAACGGCGAATTTGAAGGAAATGGATATACACTATATAACTTAAAGGTAACTAGTGCAACAGATATAACAACAGTAACCTATGATGGCAATTATAAGAAATATGATACTAAGGCAGCAGGTTTTTTTGGTAATCTAACAGGAAAAGTAACTAACCTAAAAATAGTGGGTGCTAACGTAGAAGTAACATCATCAGACCATATGATGGTAGGAATATTAGCAGGAATTGCAGATAAAGCAGAAATAGAAAATTGCTTGATTTATGGAACAGATAAGCTAGAAACAAGCGCAGTAATGAATGGAATCGGCGGCGTAGTAGGCTATGGAAATGGAAAAATCACAAATTGTGATATTGACGTAACAGTAATATCAATAGATACAGATAAAGAAGTAAAAGATGAGAATTTCTTAGCAGGAATACTATCAGCAGGATATTTTGATATACAGGACTGTAGAGTGAATATAAAGGGATATGATTCAGATCATGGATACGTACATAGTGGTGGATTAGTAGGAATGTATATCCTATATCCATATGGAACAGTTAATGAAGGCGTAATAACAGGAAATGACGTAAAGGGATATATAAGATTTTTTGAAGATAACACAGATAGAAGAGCATATTGTAAAGGTATAGCTGGAGAAGTAATGAACTGGACATTTGCAGTAGGCTATAATAACATTGATGAATTTGTAAGAGATGAAGTAATGACATACGATAAAGATTTACTACCAGAAGGAGATGCAGATTCAGTAAAGACAGAGACAATAACAGAGCCAACACCAGTAACACCAGGTTATACAACAGTAACATATGCCAAGACAGGCTATACATATAATACAGACTATGTATTACCAACACAGACAGTTGAGAATTACGAGATAGAACTAGAAGCAACTAAAGACCAGAAGGGCATAAGAAAGGGAACAGAAATAACAACAGGACGAACAGTATATGAAGATTATGACTACGAAGAAACACAAATAGAAGAGTCTAGTAACAAAGCAGAAACAACTAAAGTAGAAAAAGATATAAAGCAGATAGTATTACCAGTAGTAGCTATAATAGTTGTAATAATATTATTAGCATTAAGATTTACAATTTTTAAGCCTAAAAAGAATAAATAGGAGGATTAAAAATGGAAGAAGCAAGCTTTTTAGAGACATCAAAGGAATTATTAACATTTATAGAAAATAGCCCAACAGCATTTCATGTAGTAAATAACTTAGCTAAGATTTTAGAAGATGAGGGCTATGTAAGACTAAATGAGAATCAAGAATGGAATATAAGCCAGGCAAAGGGCTATTTTGTAACAAGAGGAGACTCAAGTATAATAGTCTTTAAATTACCAAAGGATGGAGCAGTAGATTTTACAAATTTCCAGAT
>Ga0247611_10001762_pt1 | contig 37799 bp, 32 predicted proteins | sample 177DNAGHGhighgp2_FD_192422 | JGI IMG/M metagenome (GOLD analysis project Ga0247611, IMG submission 192422) | Sheep rumen microbial communities from Palmerston North, Manawatu-Wanganui, New Zealand - 1770 DNA GHGhigh gp2 | ecosystem: Host-associated > Mammals > Digestive system > Stomach > Rumen... | reverse complement strand
TACAAAGCTGATAGCTAAGAGGCATTTCCCGGCCAAGTTGTTTGAAATCAATTCCATTTAAAGAATACTCATAATGTGCAGAGTTCTCATCAAAGTTGCCAACAAATCTAAGATAAATTTTGTCTGTCTTAATATCTTGAATATCCAATGTGTCATTAGTTGCTTGTTCGAAGCATCTTAAAATAAGATTATTATTATTATTTACAACTCCAATCCACGAACAAGGGACATTAATATTTCCCAATCCAGCCACATCACCATCTTTAAGATTATTAACATACAGTTCTACTGTTGATATAGAAGATGGTCCGACAACTCGTTGTGTCAAAGAGTTTTTTGCCCACATTAACTGTTCAGCCGGTAAAGTGTTTAATCTAAGCTTTCCGTTAGTTAATCTCCACTTTGTTTCGTCAGGATTATGATTCCACTGCCAAATTCTTCCTAACTGTTTTCCATCAAAATTTTCGTTTCTATTGTATGCAGCATGAGGTTTTACATTTGCAACAATATCTGGTTTTATCCATGTTCTTGGCGCCCTACCCAAGTTGCCTTCCAGTCCGAGCATAGGCCAACCCTCCTTCCAAGTGATAGGTGCAAGGGTAACAGTTCTGCCAATAGAATGGAAGTCCATCATGAGTAATGCCCACCATTGTCCTTTCTGTGTTTGCACAATTCCTCCTTGATGAATGTTAGTACAAGCAGTTGCATCAACATCTTCTTTAGGAATTACAAAATTAGTTCCATCCGGCTCTATACGTCCTCTCCACTGTGTTAATGGTGCAGCATGGTATCCGAATGTTTCATCAGCAGTTATAACACAAGTTTCATAAGGTCCATGAATGTTTTTTGCCCTTGAGCATAAGGTTCTTCCATTTGGTCGATAGTCTGTAGAAATAAGATAGTACATGCCATTTATTTTATACATGTGGTGTCCTTCTCCCACAGCGTTTCCATTAGGAATTATAATTTTTTCGGTTCCTTCAATCGGTCCACTCATGTCTGGTTTAAGTTCGGTGCATTTCACTTCTCCATATCCATGAATAGCATAAATTTTCCCGTCGTCATCAAACAGTACACTAAGATCATAAATATTTCCCAACATATTATGATGTTTCCATGGACCTTTAATATCTTTGCTTGTATAACATTGCAATCCCTTTCCATTGACATTAGAATAGATATAGAATTGTCCATTAGCATACCTTATACATGGAGCCCAAATACCTTGTCCATATATTTCCTTATGATTTCTTAAATAGAACTGGTCGTCGGTAAAATCAAACCTGTCGAAGCAATATCCCACATTTTCCCAGTTTACCAAATCCTTTGAGTGTAGAATCACGAGGCCAGGAACTGTATGCATAGTTGTTCCCACAAGATAGAAATCATCGTTCACTCTTATAATATCAGGATCCGAAAACTCATCATACAGAAGTGGATTAGTAAAAGTTCCGTTTCCATTATCAGCAGTCCACGAATTGATTTGTGCATTAACGGACATTGATGCCATAAGAAGGCAAAAAACACAAATTTTCTTCATATAATTATTATAAGATTATAGAATGCAAAAATATTTTGAAACTTAATTATTCCAAGTAAAAACAATGTTTTTTGAAGATAATAAAAATAAGCCTCTGGGAAAAATATAAAGGGAGATAAAACACTTTTGTCTCCCATTATATATAGTAAATCAAAAAAAATTAATCCTGAAGCAACTGAGTAAGCTTAGCCATCTGATCTGGGATTTTAATTCTTTGAGGGCACTTCGTAAGACATTCTTCGCATGCCACACATGCACTTGCAAGTTGTTCTGCTTTAATATCCTTTTTATATTTATTGATGAAAGATTTTTTTCTTTCATCGTAGTTTACGGCATCTTTATTCGCAGGTGGCAAAGTACCTTCGTTTACAGAATTGTTATAGAAAGCGAAATTTGCTGGAATATCAACCCCATAAGGACACGGCATACAATATTTACAATTAGTACATGGTATGTTTGGGTATGTAACCATATTAGCAGCAATTTCCTCAAGTAGAGCAAATTCCTCATCAGTACATGGATCTAACGGAGAAAATGTTTTCACGTTTTCAACAAGATTCTCCATTGTGGTCATTCCACTTAATTCTGTAAGCACATTAGGCTGTGATCCACAAAATCTAAAAGCCCATGCTGCATCAGTGTCTTCGGGTCTAACAGTTCTAAGTTGCTTAGAATAAACATCTTTTAGTTTAGCCAATCGGCCACCCATCAGAGGTTCCATCATCACAGTCTGTATACCTCTTTTTTCACATTCAGCATTAAGATATTCAGCATTTGTATTTCGTGGATTCATTTCCTTGGAATGTTTCCAGTCCACAAAATTCATTTGTATTTGTGCGAAATCCCATTTATATTTTTTGTGATTAGCGAGCAGGTGGTCGAAAACAGCCACATCTCCATGATATGAGAATCCCAATTTTTTTATTCTTCCTTTCTTCCTTTCTTTAAGCAAGAATTTTAGAATGCCATTATCAATAAAACGTTTTTGGAAGTTTTCCATTCCTCCCATACCAATTCCATGCAAGAGATAATAGTCTATATAGTCAACCTGTAATTGTTTAAAAGAATTCTGATAGAGTTCAACTGATTTTTCGTATGACCATTCATCTTCTCCAAAATTTGACATTTTAGTAGCCACGAAAAAATCTTTTCTATCAAATCCACTAGCTTTTAGTGCAATTCCCAAAGACTTTTCAGATTGATTGTTCACATAATGAGGCGATGTGTCGAAATAATTCACACCATGTTGTAGAGCATATTTGACTTGCTGATTAACCAATTCCTGATCAATTCCTCGTCCTTTTCTAGGAAGACGCATCATTCCATATCCAAGAAGTGATACTTTTTCTTTAGATTTTCTATGGATCCTATATGTCATTCCATCAGCGTTCTCGATTGGAGAGGAATTAACATTATTATCATCTTTAAAGAAAGACAACGGATCAAAAGCCACAATAGCAGCAGCTGATGCAGAAGTTACTCCTAATCTTTTAAGGAATTCTCTTCTACTAAATTCTTTTTTATCTGCCATAATAAAAGATTAATAAAGGTTACGGTCTACGGATTCTCTATTATTCTGTTAGCATAGCTAAGTACTTATACTATTTATGCTTTAAGTAGTAGTTGACTCCGCGTTTCACATTTTCTCTAACAGCATTTGATGAGAATGTGGCCCCAGTAACTCCGTCCACTTTAGTTGTAGCAACTTTTTTCACCGACATGCCGTTCCATTTGTTTAGCATCTGCGAAGTAACCATTTTAAAATATTTAGGTGTTTCCGTATTAGGCAGAGCCTCAATTTTCTGAATTTTATTACTTTTAATATAAATTTTCAGAGGAGTTGCTCCCTTATATCCTTTAACATCAGAAGCCAACTTGGTTGTATTTACGATATAAACATCCTTGGACTTTGTCATAATTTCATCTTTAACAGTACTCATTAGTACAATTGTCAAAGCTATTGCAAAAAGAGGATAAAAAAATTTTTTCATTGTATATTAATTCTTAGTTAATAATTATGCATTAAATATAATTATTTTACATTTTCACTATAGTTACTGCAAAAATAAATATTTTTTTTTAAATGAGCAAATCTTCATTTTGTATGTTCACATTTTTATTGTACATTTGCATCAAAATTACAAAATGATAGCAAAACCGTCCAATAATAGACAAATTAACAATTAAATTATATATTTTAAAATCAATTACAAATGATCTGGAATCCCAACAAAGAATGTATGAGTCGTGATGAAATGAGCGCATTACAAGGCAAACGACTCCACAAGATAGTAGAATATGTTTATCACAACGTACCATTCTATCGTCACAAATTACAAGAGATGGATTTGACTCCAGACGACATCCAGAGTATCGAGGACATAAAAAAACTACCATTTACTACAAAGAAGGATCTTCGCGACAACTATCCTTTTGGTCTTCAAGCAGCTCCTCAAAGTGAGATTATCCGCATCCATGCCTCCAGCGGCACCACAGGGAATCCCACAATAGTAGGTTATACACGTAAGGACATCGGCGTCTGGAGTGAATGTATGTCGCGTTGTCTTACGGCCTATGGTGTTAGTCGCAACGACACATTTTCGGTAAGCTATGGTTATGGTTTGTTCACAGGAGGACTTGGTGCCAACAATGGTGTTGAAATGATAGGTGCTTCAGTAGTTCCGGCATCTACAGGCAATACAGAGAAGCATGCAAAATTGATACGCGACTTAGGCATAACAGGAATTGCATGCACTCCGTCCTATGCTCTATATTTAGCTGAGACAATGGAAAAGTTAGGAATCAGCAAAGATCAGATAAAGCTAAGGGTTGGTGCATTTGGAGCAGAGCCATGGACAGAGCAGATGCGTGAAGAGATTGAGTCGCGTCTCGGCTTAAAAGGTTATAATCTATATGGTCTGAGCGAAATCATGGGTCCAAGCGTAAGTTATGAATGTCAACAGCAGAATGGTTCACATATATGCGAAGATCATTTCTATCCAGAGATTATAAATCCCGTGACCTTAGAGAGCCTTCCACATGGGCAGACAGGAGAATTGGTATTCACCACCTTAACAAAAGAAGGTATGCCAGTATTACGATATCGTACACGTGACCTATGTTCTTTAATGTCTGGTCAATGTGACTGCGGTCGCACCTCAGTAAGAATGAGCAGAATAGAGGGTCGTAGCGACGACATGCTTATTATCCGCGGAATCAATGTATTTCCATCTCAGGTTGAGAGCGTAGTATTGAGTATGAAGGAATTTGCTCCTCGTTATATGCTTATAGTAGAGCGCATAAACAATCTAGATACATTGTTAGTTCAAGTAGAACTTCGCCAAGAGTATTTCACAGGCACATTCGACACTCCTGCAGCAATCGACGAATTAGAAAAGCGTTTTGCCGCTCGTCTGAAAAGCGTGTTGAGCATATCCGCCAAAGTTCAACTTAAGGCACCAAACACTATAGAAAGGAGTCAGGGCAAGAGTGTACACGTGATTGACAAGCGCAACCTTTAACTTCCAAGTTTAAACATTTATTAAAATTCAATATAATAATCGACAAACGCAACAAACAAAAGAAACACAATGGATTATTCTCCATATTTCAATCCCGAAATAGAGACATTATCTCAAAGCGGTTTAGAATCATTACAGTTAAAGCGTCTCCAATCAACTGTAAAACATTGCATGAACTCAAAATTTTACCGAGATAAATTTTCAGAGCTTGGTATTAGTCCTGACGACATTAAGAGTTTAGAGGATGTTCGAAAGTTGCCTTTCACCACAAAAGAAGATTTGCGTGAACATTATCCATTTGGTTTAGCATGCGTTCCTTTGAAGGAATGTACCCGTCTTCACTCTTCCAGTGGAACTACAGGTAATCCCACAGTTGTATTACACACAGAAAAAGATTTAAATGAGTGGGCAAACGCTGTAGCTCGTTGCTTATGGATGGTAGGCAGCCGACCTGAAGATGTATTTCAGAATTCCGCAGGCTATGGTATGTTTACCGCTGGTTTAGGCTTTCAATATGGTGCTGAACGCGTTGGTATGTTGACAGTTCCCGCCGCAGCAGGCAATACGAAACGCCAGATTAAGTTCATAAAAGATTTCGGTACGAGTGTACTTCATGCCATTCCGAGCTATGCCTCTCGCATATACGAAGTTATGCGTGAGGAAGGCGTAGATCCTCGCAAAGACACAAATCTTCGAGTATTATGCATAGGAGCAGAACCGCACAGCGAGGAACAACGCAAGCGTATAGAAGATAATCTCGGTGTCAAGGCATACAATTCCTACGGTATTTCGGAGATGATGGGTCCAGGAGTAGCATTTGAATGTCCCGAACAAAACGGTCTTCATATCTGGGAAGATTATTTTATAGTTGAAATAATTGATCCAGTAAGTTTAGAGCCTGTGGCCGATGGCGAATTAGGCGAATTGGTACTCACCACCATAAACCGTGAGGCTATGCCTTTACTACGCTATCGCACTCGTGACCTTACCCGTATCATTCCTGGCAGTTGTGCATGTGGTAGAAACCATAAGCGTCTGGCTCGCTTGCAAGGTAGGAGTGATGATATGATTATACTTAAGGGTGTGAACATATTTCCTATTCAAATTGAAAAGATACTACTGAAATTTAAAGAGCTGAGTACTGATTATCTCATAACCTTAGAGACATTAGAATCTGGCGATATTATGACAGTGGATGTAGAAATCAATCAGTTATTCACAGATGACTACAATCGTCTAAAGAGTTTAGAGAAAGACATCACCCGTCAATTAAAAGACGAGATACTAATAACTCCAAAAGTTCGTTTGGTCCCTAAGGGTACTTTAGCTGTAAGTGATGAAAAGAAAGCAGTTCGCGTTAAAGACTTACGTAAGCAATATTAGTTAAATAAAGAACGAATTAAATCATAATACTAACACAAAATTATTTTAATCATGACTATTCATCAATTATCTATTTTTATTGAAAATCGTTCAGGCACGTTAGTAAAGGTGCTTGAAGTATTAAAAAAGGCTCAAATTCAGATTATTGCATCTACGATAGCCGATACAGCAGAATACGGTATTTATCGTTTGATTTGCAGTGAGCCGATTAAAGCATACGAAGAATTAAAGAATGCAGGCATAGCTGTAGCCTTGTCGGATGTAATAGCTCTTGAGCTTGACAATGAGCCTGGTCGTTCCCATGATGCCATTGAAATAATAAGCAAAACAGGTGTGAGCATTACTTATATGTACACATTCCTATTTAATGGCAAAGGAATCATGGTATTCCGTACCGACAACCCAGAAGAAGCCCGTGAAACAATAATCTTAAACAATCTGAAATTTATTTCTGAAAAGGATTTAAGCAAGTGGGTATAGTTTGAGTTATTAAGCATTATAGCAACTAATTTTTTTCATTTGGAATCACCTGGCGCTAAACTGATTACAATTATTTCTCATCTAAGTGGTTCCAAAATAAAAGACAATTGGAGAGCCCAATATTTTGGCTCTCCAATTTTGTATATATATGTCAAAAAAACTTATTCAGGTTTATCAGCCTCGATGATAGAATTTTGTTTTCGATATCCACTGGAAGTGAATATTGCCAGCAACTCACCGTTTTCATCGGTGACACGCACTTCAGCATAAGGCATACGATGATGATTGACGATTTCTTTAGCTTCTGCATATATATACCCTTGAGAACGGTTCTGAACAAATGTGATAGAAGAAGTGGTAGAAAAAGTAAGACAAAGATGGCTATTGACCGCAGCTGCAAAGGCGAGATCGGCAAGAGTAAAAATTGCCCCGCCCTGACAAATACCACCTCCATTTAGATGGTTCGGCGTTATCAACATACGTGCTTTTGCATATCCTTCTTTAATATCTATTAATTCGGCCCCAGCCAATTTGGCAAAATGGTCGTTTTCGAAGAATTGTTTTAGTGTCATACCATAGTCAAGAATTACGGGTTGTTATCAGCAAATATTCTCATTCTTTCCTGTAGGATATCATATTGATGTTCCTCAATAAAAGATGTACAAACCCTCAATCCTTCCTGTTGGCTTCCTGTAGTTACAAGGGAAATAGCAGATACTCCATAGTACATAAGTTCCCGAGCTAATTGTCCACTTGTAAAGCCCTTATATCCAATAGTAAAATAAAAACCATCAGCGATTGGTTGATCGAGATCCTTGTCATAAACTATATAGAAGTTATTATCACAAAAAATCTTTTTCATTTTTTTTGCACGTTCCCCATAAACACTTACTTCCTTTCTGAAATCATATTTACCATCGGTAGCATCTTTGAGCATTGCAGCCATGGCAAATTGTGCCGAATGACTAGTTCCAGATGAAAGAGCATATAACATTCTAGTAGAGAAAACCGGGCCAAAAGAAAGTCCATCATATCTTTGGGCCAAATCTGGATAAGCACGTCTAAACAATTTGTCTGCAATGCAAGTAACTCCTATTCTTTCCCCTGCATAGCTAAATGCCTTTGACCCACTTATAAGCAAAATATAATTATCAGTATATCTAGCCACAGTAGGTTGAAAAGGAGGTTGAAAAGGAACAGATAAGTTTTTTCTGAAATCCATAGCAAAATATGCCAAGTCTTCCATTACAATCACATCGTACTCAGTAGCCAGTTGTCCAATAATTTTCAGTTCATCCTCATTCAGACAAATCCATGACGGATTATTTGGATTTGAATAGATGATTGCGCATATATTCTCTTTTTTCAGAAAAGACAGAAGCTTTTCACGTAGTTTATCCCCTCTATATGCATATACGTCAAAAGTTTCGAATTTTACTCCCATCACTTGGAGTTGCATTTTTTGAACAGGGAATCCAGGATCGATAAACAAGACGGTATCTTTTTTCTTATTGGCTTGAGAACAAGTTAGGAAAGAAGCGAAAGTGCCTTGCATTGAACCACTAACAGGCACACATCCTTCAGGTGAGATATCCACACCGATAAAAGCTTTGATAAAACGTGAAGCTTGTTGTTTCAGTTCTGGCAATCCTTGAATGTTAGGATATGCACTGGCAATTCCAGACTGTAGGGCTTTAATTTGAGCTTCAACCCCGGTTTTTGCTGGAGGAAGGCCAGGTATTCCCATTTCCATTTTTATAAATTCTTGTCCAGAACGTTTTTCTGCAATTGATGCCGTAAGTTTAACCTCTCGGATAGTAGCTTTTGAGAAATCCTGAATTCCGAGTTCATCAATGATGTTATCAATGAGTTCTCTATTTATAGGAGTTGGTTTCATAATTCATATTTAGTTATTGTCGGCGAATTCTCTTCCAAGTTTCAAGGCTTTGATATTATCTTGCACTACAGCAATTCCCTTACGTTCGAAAACACTATTAATTGCGTTTTCTAATGTGTGATAATCAATACCAAGGGCTTTTTGTGCCGCGCCGAGCAAAATCACATTAGCAGAACGTGGTATACCGTTATCTTTAGCCAATGATTCAATATCCATCATAATAACATTTGGTATTTTCTGCAAGTCCTGGTATATAAGATTAACATCTGGATAATTTGGTATATTTACAAAAGGAGTTTTAGATGTAATTATCCATCCATCATTCTTTAGATAATGAATGTATCTTAAAGCCTCCATCGGCTCCATAGAAATAATGACATCCGCCCCACCCTGCGGTATTAAGTCGCTATTAATCGGTTCAGATGAGATTCTCAAATTGGATTGCACATCGCCTCCTCGCTGAGACATTCCATGAACTTCAGCTTGCTTAATAAACAAGTTTTCGTTCATAGCCGCCTCACCAATTATAGTAGCAATGGATAGAATACCTTGTCCACCTACCCCACATAATATTATATCAGATTTCATTTCTTAACCTCCTTTATTTTCTTTTGTTTTAGATGTCTTTGCAATGTTTGTATGCACTCACGTCTCGGAATAATTACAGATGTACCATGATAGTTAATCTCCTTTCGAATAATTTCCGTAATTTCAGTCATATTTTTTGGTAATGGCACTACTACATGAAGATGTTCATCCGAAAGTCCTAATCCACGACAAATAGCCTCAAATTTACTTGTTCCTGCAGAATCTTGTCCACCAGTCATTGCTGTTGTAAGATTATCACTTATTACGACTGTAATATCAGCATTTTCGTTTATAGCGTCGAGTAATCCAGTCATTCCACTATGTGTAAATGTTGAATCACCTATTATAGCCAATGCGGGGAATTGTCCAGCGTCAGCGGCACCTTTGGCCATAGTGATAGAAGCTCCCATGTCGACACATGAGTGAATAGCTTTAAATGGCGAGAGGAAACCCAGAGTATAACATCCAATATCTCCAAATACTCTCGGATTATCATATTCTTTGAGTACATCATTTATTGCATTATATACATCTCGATGTCCACATCCTTGACAAAGGGCTGGTGGTCTTGGCACGACATCCTTGCAAGGTTCAAATTCAGTGTTTACATCAACCCCAAGTGCTTTTTTAAGAATATCGGGATTGAGTTCACCAGTACGTGGCAATTCACCAGACAATTTTCCTTTAATGACCGCATTTCCTTCCATAACACCTCTTAACACATCTTCAATGAAAGGTTGTCCTTCTTCAACTACAAGCACAGAATCACATTCATCACATATTTTTTTAACAAGCGTTTTAGGTAAAGGATATTGCGTAATTTTCAATAATGGATATGGACAGTCTCCGTCAAAACATTCTTTCACATAATTAACCGCAATACCACTAGCAATAATTCCAACAGAATGATTATCGGCATCCGTATAGACATTATAACGGGATTTAGCCGTATCTTCTTCCAATAATAACTGTTGTGCCGTAACCTGATTATTTCTTTTTCTGGCATTTGCTGGCAGCAAAACCCAATTAGCAGGAATTGCATCATAGTTCATCAAGTTTTCCTCACGAGCTTCCTTATTTACATTTACAACAGCTCTTGAGTGAGCCATACGAGTAGTGATTCTCAACAAAACTGGAAGTTTTTGTTTCTCAGAGTAATCAAAAGCATCAATAATCATGTCGTAAGCTTCCTGCTGATTTGAAGGTTCCCATGTTGGTATCATAGCAAATTTGCCATAAAAGCGTGAATCTTGTTCATCTTGCGAAGAATGCATAGATGGGTCGTCTGCAGCAATTACAACAAGTCCACCATTTACTCCAGTCATTCCACTATTAACAAACGGATCGGCACAAACATTCATACCTACATGTTTCATACACACTAATGCTCTTTTTCCCATGAAAGACATTCCTAACGCTTCTTCCATGGCTGTTTTCTCATTAGTACTCCAACGACTATGTATGTTTCGTTCCTGTGCGATTTCATTTTGTTGTATGAATTCAGTTATTTCGGTGGAAGGAGTACCAGGATATGCATACACTCCCGATAATCCTGCATGTATAGCTCCCAAAGCAATAGCCTCGTCGCCGAGCAATAATTTTTTTTCCGTCATAATAATAATTGATTATAATACTTTTTACCTAAGGTATTGCAAATTTACACAAAAAAGATGATAAAACATTATAAAGTAAAAATTATTTATGTATGTTTAAGTTATATAATACAAGAAAAAGCATTACATTTGCATAAAAAATATTGACATGAAAAATATTAGTAAAAAGTTTTGTATTATTATTTTATTATCGTTTTTTCCCGTAATTTATTCATATTGTCAATCAACTATAAGTAAAGAATGGGTTAAACAGCACTATGTAAAGAGAGAAGTAATGATTCCAATGCGCGATGGTATTCGCCTATTTACAAGTATATATGAGCCAAAAGACCATACGAAGAGACATCCAATTTTGCTATATCGCACATGTTATAGTTGTTCTCCTTATGGTCCAGGCCGTTGGGAGAGTTTAGAGCGTCCCACATGGTCGTGTTATACTTCAGACGAGTATATAATTGTATTTCAAGATGTTCGTGGTAAAAACATGAGTGAAGGAGTGTTTGAAGATCTTCGACCGTTCATTGTTGATAAAAAAGACAGCACTCAAATAGATGAATCAAGTGACACATACGATACTGTTGACTGGTTAATTAATAACACAAATTCCAATGAGCGTGTTGGCGTGTTTGGTATCTCATATCCTGGTTTCTATGCTACAATGGCTGGATTATGCGGTCATCCGGCCATCAAAGCTATATCTCCTCAAGCCCCTGTTACAGATTGGTATCGTGGTGATGATGTTCACCACAACGGAGCACTATTCATTCTAGACATGTTTCCTTATTCATTTTGGTTTGAACATGTAAACAAGCCCTCTTTTTGGGAAACATATAGTATCAACCCATCGCAGACAGATCCAACAGATATAATTCATACCGATGCCTACAATGATTATCTCAAACTAGGATGTGTTAGAAAGATGACGCATCTACTAGGGGACAGTTGCAAGTTTTGGAATGATATGTTGTCTCATCCCGACTTGGATCAGTGGTGGGAAGAACGAAATGTTGCCTATTACTGTCAGAACATTAAACCAGCTGTGATGGTAGTTGGTGGATTGTTCGATGCAGAAGACTGCTATGGTGCATTTACGACATACAGAGCCATCCGTTCTCAATCTCCTCAAACTGAATTATACTTAGTAGAAGGTCCTTGGTCGCATGGTGAATGGAGTCGTGGTGCAGGAGGGAGTCTTGGCGATATATGGTTTGGCGATGATGCCAACATGTATTATTACATAAACAACATAGAATACCCATTCTTTTCATATTACCTAAATGAAAAAGGAGATAAGCCATTATCTGGTGCCAGAGTATTCCAAACAGGTGAGAATCGTTGGAAATATTATCCACAGGGATGGATAGACACATCTCATCCGACAGCCTTTTATCTTCAGTATGACGGAGGTTTAGGTAAAGCAGAATATAGTGATTTAAGCACATCTTATATATCCGATCCTTTTCATCCTGTTCCATTCATTGGTGAGCCAACCACAAATCGACCAACAACATATATGACATCAGATCAAAGATTTGCATCGAGTAGACCCGACGTTGCTACTTTTTTAACTGACAGGTTAGAATCTCCTGTAGTTTTAGATGGTCCAGTTGAAGCAGAACTTGAAGTTAAGATTGACCAATCTGACTGTGATTTTATAGTAAAACTCATCGATGTTTTTCCAGATGATTTTGAATACAGCAATGAGATAAGACAAAAAACAAGTATTATTGAAAAGAATACCATAATGGCTGGATATCAGATGTTGGTTAGATGGGAGGTTATGCGTGGAAAATATAGAAACTGTATGGAACTAGACTCCATCGCATTCAATACCCAATCATCTTCAGAAATGAATGGTTATAAATTTCAGACAAGAAAACCAGAGCCTTTTGTTCCCGGCACTCCGACCAAGATAAAAATTAAAATGCCGGATGTGGCTCACACATTCCTACTTGGTCATCGTATAATGGTTCAAGTTCAGAGTTCATGTTTTCCACTGATTGACCTTAATCCTCAAACTTTCTGTAATATATATAACTGTAATCCTAATAAATTTAGGTCTTGCAAGGTTGAGATTCTACACAGCAAAGAACATCCAAGTAGGATCTGGCTACCAATAGCAGACTAATTATAGACAGTTTTATCAATAAAAAACGCTTCTTTACCACTTTGTAAAGAAGCGTTTTTTAATAATTCTTATATCAGAAAATTACTGTAGCAGGAAGCCCACGACCAGTACACCCTCGCAGAGCAAGAAGCCATCAGCCAGCTCGGACAGCAAACCGTCGACCAGCTCAAGCACGCAGGCCCCAACGCAGCACAGACAATCAGCCAGCTCAGCCCACAGCAGCAAGCCGCCGCAGCCAGCCTCATACAGGCAGCAGCCAAGAGCCACATCGTAGCCGACATGTTCCGCACAGTAGCCGACATACGACGCACACTCCGCGACACACAGCTCGACACACAAGCCAAAGTCAAAGCCATCACCGACACACTCATACCGCTCATGAGCTCACTCTCCACCGGCCGCCGACACGACGCGGAGAGAATACTCCGCGGAATCAACCGCACCATGACAAAGCGTGACGTAGCCAAAGAAGTCGACAAGGCACTCACCATCATCATCGACCAGCTCGAGCGCGACGGACACAACCTCACCAGCAATCTCCTCAACACCAAAGCCACGCGCCGGAATAACGAAGCTTTACCAGATTGGTAATCAGCGAAGAAAAAGTGGAGAAAATTTTATTTACTTTTTTCCAAAGAGAGAGAAGTGTACGTATCTCTTTGGATTTTGTTTTAAATCTTGAAGGAGTTGTGTAGCGCTTTGGAGTGTAGAATCGAGCTGATTGTATACATCAGGGTTATTCATTAGTTTTCCCAACGAAGAATTATCACTACTTAGAGAATTATTAAGTGAGGCAGTCAGTTGGTTTAGATTATCTACAGCATTATTAATATTATTAACAAGGCTTTCAAATTCAATTTGTGAAATCTTTTGGGTAGTATTAGACAAATTATCTCCAACATTATCAAGATAGGACATAAGCTGCGGAACATTCTTATCAATTTCGTTGCAAATACTATTTATCTTATTTGTGGAATTGATAAGGTTTTGCACTGTTGTTCTTGCCTCACTCATCAATTGATCAACATTTCCTGAGGTGTTAGTAAGATTAGACGACATTGTTTTGAAGTTACCAGAAACTGTTTTGAAGTCATCTATAATGTATGGGATTCCTCTAGTAGAATTATCGATATTATCGGTAAAAGACTGCACGTTATACAAAGAATTATTAATAGCAGGATTTTGCAGGATATAGTTAACATTATTGAGAAGAGTGTCAACCTTTCCCATAACTCCTTCGACTTTAGGAATGACATCGCCAGCGGAAGAAAGCAGGTCATTTGCAGGTGTTCCGTAAATTATATCATTTACGTTAAGAAATTCATTTTTATTTGGTGCAAGCAGTATTTTCAGTTCTGGTGCTCCAAGCATCTCTTTAGTTAAAGTCGCAGTGCTACCCTTAGTTATTTTTACACCTTCGTCGAGTTCAATTTTAACCTTCACGTTTAGTTGTTCAGAATTAAAATCTACAGCCTTAACTATTCCGATATTGACGCCATTGGCCATTACAGGTGCGGAAACAGCAAGTCCTTGGACGTCATCCATGATGACATAATAAGTATTGTTTGAGCTATTAAATTTCAATCCCTTTAAATATATGCCTCCAAGATATATGATTATAATAGAAACAATAGCAACTAAAGCTATTTTCACTTCTTTTGAAATCGATTTCATTAATCAAAAATATATAAATTAAAAATCACTTAACAGACTTGTAATATTCAACAATGGCTTTATAAATAGCCATAGCCATTTTGTTTCTGCCATCTTTTGACATTAGGAATGATTCTTCAGATTCAGTTGATATAAATCCAACCTCTATAAGTACACTAGGCATATATGTTTGTCGGAGCACCAATAGGTTAGCTTGTCTTACCCCCATGTCTTTTCTTCCAGCATAGTTGACCATTTGCTTCTGTGCCATTTTTGCAAACCTGACACTTTCTTTCATATCTCTGTCTTGCATAAGTTCAAACATAATATCATTTTCAGGCAATTGGCTATAATGATATTTTCGCTCCCCATCTTTTTCGTACTTAATAACAGAGTTTTCTCTTTTTTCTACTTCCAGATTAGTATTTAGAGTATTAAGGCTAAGAGTATAAGTTTGAACTCCCACAGGTTGACGTGCAGGATCCTTGTCAATAGCATTAGTATGAATAGAGACAAAAAGGTCAGCTTTAGCGTTATTTGCAATTCTCGCTCTTTGTCCTAGTTCAACAAAAACGTCATTCTTTCTGGTATAAATAACTTTAATATTTGGTTGATTGGCCTGTAATAGCCTTCCAACTTCAAGGGTTATAGCAAGATTAATATCTTTTTCCATATTAGTTTGCTGTGACCCTATTGCACCTGCATCTTTTCCTCCATGCCCAGCGTCGAGCACGATAACAAACTGCTTTTGTGGCAGAAATGGCAAACAAATAGCAAAGGACTGAAAAACTGCACATGCAAAAATAAAACATAATATCCTAGTTCGCATAATGATATTGTTTTAATTTTGACTTACATGGCAAAGTTACGCATTTTTATTGAATTAAAAATATATAAATACAGAAAATGTATTGAAATAAAAAACTTGTCAAGAAAAAAACATTAAAAATAATTAATAGATAATTAATGGGATAAATCATAAATTACCTATAATAATTTGTCAAACAAAAAATAATCCTTATCTTTGCTTTATAAGAAAAGAAACGACAGATAATGAAACTAATTCTTCTGACTCCTCCAGATTTTTTCGTAGAAGAACATATTATTATAAATGCTCTCTTTGAAGAAGGCTTAGACATGCTTCACATCCACAAGCCAGGAAGTGAGCCCATATATTGCGAACGATTGTTGAAGTTAATAGATAAGCAATGGCGTAAAAAGATAGTGACTCATGATCATTTTTATCTTAAGTCTGAATTCAAACTAAATGGAATACATTTAAGCCCGCGCAATCCTATGCCTCCTCAAAAGTACAAAGGTCATGTTAGTTGCACATGTCATTCCTTTTCTACTTTGACTCGTCGTAAATCAATGTGTGACTACGTTTTTTTGAGTCAAATATATGATGGTATAACTAATACTACTTTGAAATCATCATTCAGTTCCTCAGAATTACTCGAAGGGAAGCGAAATGGGCTTATAGACAATAAAGTGATGGCATTAGGAGGAATTACTTTGGAAACTATAGATACCCTGAAAGAATACAATTTTGGAGGTTGCGTGATATATGGTGATTTATGGAAGCGTTTTGATTTTCACTCCTCTTCTTCATATAAAGGTGTTATAAACTATTTCAAATTATTGAAACGGAGGACAGAATGATTTCTTTAATTGTATATAGATCATTATGGATAGTATAAAACAGTTATTATCAACTATATTTATATCATTTATACCATTGCTATGCTTCAGTCAACCAATTAACGAAACTGAGGCTATGGACAATGTTGTTTCTTTTCTATCCATGAAGACTCTCATGAATTCATCTCAAAGGACAAAGTCCAAAATTCACTTATCTGGCAAGTTTTCCGGATTATACGCATTTGATTATGATGGCGGTTTCGTATTGGCCAGTTCCAATGCTCAAATGCCCCCTATTTTAGGTTATTCAGACAAAGGCTGTTTTGCTGATGCAATAAATAATCCATGCTACCGCGCATTTATAAAACAATACAGTCAGATATATCGTTCTGATTTTCATATATATAAACCACACTATGTTGCAGAAGCGGTAGAGCCACTATGTCATGATAATTGGCATCAGTATAGTCCATTTAATGATATGTGTCCTTTAGCTCCAGATGGTGAATCACGTTGCACGACCGGTTGTGTAGCAAATTCAATGGCTGAATTGATGAACTATTATGACTATCCACTTCAGGGCACGGGTTATCTTGAGCATAATGACTCTACGGGCAGTGGTGAGATATTAACAAGCGATTTGTCGTCACACACTTATGATTGGGCTCATATTCTTGACAATTACAGCAATAGTTATAGCACTTCAGACTCTAAGGCCGTATCACAATTATTATATGATTGCGGTTTGTCAGTTCATATGCGTTATGGATCCGAAAGCAGCGGTGCCCAAATTATTTATCAACCGATAGCCTTGGTAAACAATTTTGGCTATGATGAAGGTATGCAATTATACTACCGTAATTTTTTCAATCAAGTGGAATGGGATTCCATAATGTTCAATGAACTGAATGAAGGACGTCCGATGTTAGTTGGCGGTTGGACAGGCAGTGGTGGTCATAGTTATATTTGTGATGGGTATGACAAGAATGGAATGTTTCATCTACGTATGGGATATCCAGATGCTGAAGGAACCGGTTATTACTATTTCAACTGGAGCACTCCCGACCTTCCTCAATGGCTGGATGTAAATAGTCCCGAGGCAGGTTTCAACGTATTGCAAAGTATATTAGTAGGTGTAAAACCCAAAGAAGGGGACACACCGTCTCACCAGCGGTATATTTATGTTTTTTCTTCGATAAAGACATTGTCGGGTGATTCTGAGACCTATAGTCGTGATTCTTGCATTCCAATTGGAGTTTATGATTTATGCAATTGTGGCTGGAATATTCATAAAGGCAAGGTTGGTATAGCTTTAAAGCCGGTTGAGTCTGCAAGGACAACTTCAATCTCCTCTACCCCACTCTTATATACATACGACAGAGTGTTTTCTTTAGAAGAGTTGACCGATTCTATTTATAGCGATACAATAAATATAAATATTCTCCCAGACATTGAAAATGGTAAATACAAATTGGTTCCTGTATATGAGGAGAATGGCGCCTATGTAGAGGCTCGCACCATGCTTGGTGTTCCCAACTATCTTGAATGTACAATTAGCGAATCTCTCATAAATATAGATGAGGTTACAAATGGCTTCAGCAATTTAGAGATAAGTAATTTATATTTCCCATCTATTATTTATAAACACACTTGTCCAGAATATGGTTTTACTCTGACCAATAATGGCTCCGACTATTCAGGCAGATTATATATAAGCCTATATGATGAAGTAGTTCCAACATACAACCGCGTGTTTAGTATTCAGGGAGTTCACATCGAAAGCGGTGAGGTTCAGCAATACAAATTTGTTCGTACAAACATTTTGAATTTCCCTATAGGTGACAGTTATCATTTGCGTATCCGAGCAGACAAATCATTGCTTAATGACGATATGACAGTGCTCTATGATGATTCAATAACCCGCATTGAAGTTCAAGTTGCTCCAACATCTATTTCGGATGAGCTAAAGACAGAGAAGTCCGTTTTTATTCCGATATATTACGATTTAAGTGGACGTCGTATTATATCTCCATCTCATTCGAGTAGCAAAATAGTTATAGAAATTAGTTCAGATGGAACTACACGTAAAATAGTTAATAATTGAAATATAAATACGAATTAATAATTTTTTAAAACAAAACATAATTATTCAAATAAAGAGCCCTATGCAGAAATTATTATTATTATCAATTTTGTTTTTGAGCAGTCTTTTCATTTCTGCTCAAAGTGTTTTAGGCACCTGGATGTCGGAGAAATCTCTTGACAAATACCTTACAGAAGAAAATTCATTTTTGGCAGACGAAGAAGTTAAAGCTCCCATATTTATTGAGTTTGGCGTAAATGACATAAATGTAGGAGTATATCTAATTGGTGAAGAAGAAGGAATGCATATAGAATTATTAATTACAATTCCAGGCACATATACCCAGACAGACAATTTAATTACCACCAATTTGCATAAGACAAAGCTAACAACAAAACTTGTAGATTTTTCTACAGAAGATCCAGAGTTAAAGTCGCTTCTATCTTCTGGTGATGAAGCCAAAGAATTGGTATTGCAAATGTTAGAATCTCAGCTATCAGAAGGTTTCAAAGAGATTGGACGAGAATACCGAAAATTAGCCCCTATATTCTCAGAGTTTTCGGTACAGTTTATTCCGAACAATCCTGACAAAATGATTCTTATCTCCCCTTCACTAAAGACCGTAACTTTAAATCGTTTGCAATAAGCAGTTTATAGAGTAAATATTAAAATGAACCCCAGAAGTTTTCTATCCGACTTCTGGGGTTCATTTTTACACCATCTCTTATATGTAAGATGAAAAGATTGTGTTATTTAGAAATCAAATGCTTCGCTGACAGAAGCATTTGCCTGTACGCATTTAATAGCCCTCGCAAACATTTCAGCTACTGATATTTGTTTCACCTTAGGACATTTTTGAGAATAAGGAATAGAATCTGTGAAAATAATTTCTTCGAGTGAGCTGTTTTGTACTCTTTCGCTTGCGGGATCGCTCATAATACAGTGGCTTGCAACAGCTCTTACCGATTTAGCTCCTGCTTTAATCATTTCGTCTGCAGCCTTAGTGATAGTACCAGCAGTATCAACTATGTCATCAACAAGTACAACATTTTTGTCTTTTACATCTCCAATGATTTGTATTGAACTTACGACATTAGCCCTAGCTCTGGTTTTATGGCAAAGTACTAATGGACATTCAAGCTTTTTAGCGTATAGGGCCGCTCTTTTTGAACCACCAGCATCAGGTGTAGCCACTACAAGATTGTCGAGTTCCAATGACTGAATATACTGCATAAGCACGAGTGAACCATAAAGATGGTCAACCGGAACATTGAAAAATCCTTGGATTTGATCAGCATGAAGGTCCATGGTCATCAATCTGTCAATTCCAGCAACTCCCATCATATCAGCAACCAGTTTTGCACCTATGGCAGTTCTTGGTTTGTCTTTTCTATCTTGTCTTGCCCATCCGAAATATGGACATACCGCAATAATGCTTCTTGCCGAAGCTCTTTTTGCAGCATCAATCATCAACAAAAGCTCCATGAGATTATCACTGCTTGGGAATGTTGACTGCACAAGGTAGACATCAAGTCCACGAATTGATTCTTCGTAACTAACAGCAAATTCGCCATCGGCAAAATGTGTGATAATTAGATTACCTAACTGACAATCCAACATTTGGCAAATTCGTTCTGCCAAATATCTAGACTTGGTGCCTGAAAACACCTTAAACGGCCTCATTTGACTCATTGTGACTAAAGATATATATTTAAAGTTGCAAAAAAGTTGCAAAATTCTTTTTACCTATCAAATGTAGTGCAAAGATAATAATATTTCTTCAAATTATATAATCTAAGAGTTACAAATTTCAGAAATAATATTACAAAAAGCAATTAAAAGCCAAAAAATCACTATTTGATTAGTTTATTAAACAGTTCAGGTAAGTCTGAATTAAATTTCATCAATTGTTTAGTGATAGGATGATAAAAGCATAAATTTTTGGCATGTAGGCAGAGCCGGTTTACTTTATCGGTTTTTTCACCATACTTTTCATCTCCTAGAACAGGATGCTTCAGGTCTTTCATGTGCACACGAATCTGATTAGTACGTCCTGTTTGCAACTGTAGTTCTACAAGTGATAGTCCATTATTTCTTTTAAGAGTAGTGTAATTAGTAACAGCGTATTTCCCTCCATTATTAACAGGACTTGAAAATATCACGTACTTCTTGTCATCAGATAGCCAAGACGTGACTGTACCCTTATTATTTTCGAGATATCCATCCACAAGTGCAACATATTTTCTTTCGGTTATTATCTGATGCCAATAGTCAATAATTATTTTCTGTACATCCCTGCTTTTAGCAAACATCATAATACCAGATGTTCCTCTATCCAGCCTATGAACAGTGTGAACGCTTGCTGTTTTATTTTTTCTTTTGACATAATCATTTAAAATATTCTTGACTGAATTTTCTTTTGTTCCAGGCATGGGAACCGAAACAATACCAGATTCTTTATTTACTACAAGAATAAAAGCATCTTCATAAATAATGTTTACATATTTATTTCTAAGGTCTTGTTTACTCCCTTTTTGCGCTATTTGTACTAATTGTCCAGGTTTTAACGGAGTGTCGAACTGTGTAGTAATCACTTGGTCAACATAAACCATTTTCAAAGACAAAAGTTTTTTTGCCCTGGTTCTTGTTGTACCCGGTACACAATTCATTAAGAACTCCAACAACGTGGTTTGCTTATTAACTTTATAATCGGTGTATTTGTTGGCAAGTATCTTGTTATAATATTCTTTTGAAGACATTATAATATTTATTTAAGTTGACAAGTAGTTTGAATATAATAATGCAGAACTTTTATCTTTGGCAAAGTAGAACGACATTTTCAACGTGTTGAGTATGAGGGAACATATCAACGGGTTGTACTTTTTCAACCTTGTAGAATTCATCCAGTAATTGAATGTCTCTTGCTTGTGTAGCAGGATTACAACTGACATAAACAATACGTTTTGGTCTTGCAAAAATGATAGTCTCCACAACATCCTTATGCATTCCAGCTCTTGGTGGGTCCGTTATAATAACATCAGGGGTTCCGTGTGCTTCGACAAAATCTTTATTAAGAATATCTTTCATATCTCCAGCAAAGAACAATGTGTTGTAAATATTATTAATCTGTGAATTGACCTTAGCATCGTTAATAGCATCTTCAACATATTCAATACCAATCACCTTTTCAGCTTTTTTTGCGACAAAGTTAGCAATTGTTCCAGTGCCTGTATACAAATCGTACACCAATTCGTTTCCATTAAGATTAGCAAAATCTCTCGCCACTTTATATAGATTATATGCTTGTTCAGTATTAGTTTGATAGAACGATTTTGGCCCCACTTTGAATTTGAGGTCTTCCATATATTCAAAAATATGGTCTTGTCCTTTATATAAAATAACGTTTTGGTCGGCGAAAGTATCGTTGCATTTATGATTGTCTACATACATAAGTGATGAAATCTGTGGAAATTTCTTGCTGATATGTTCTAATAGATTCATTGCTTGTATATGCTCTTGTTCATTTTCAATTCTGAACTGTATTAAAAGCATAATTTCTCCGCTATTAGAATTTCTGAGCATTAATCCTCTAAGCAAACCTGTATTATTTCTTATGTCATAAAACTGCAACTTATTAATCAATGCATATTCCCTTATTTCGTTTCTAACGAGGTTGTTGATATCATTCATAAGACAGCATTGTTTGATATCAAGAATCTTATCAAAAGCCCCAGTGATATGAAATCCAAGGGCATTCATGTTGTCATACTTAACATCCTGCATTATTTCATCATCAGTAAGCCATCTTTTATTAGAGAATCCAAATTCCAGCTTATTTCTATACTCAAATATTTTGTCACTTCCAATAATAGGTGAAATGATAGGCAATTCTATTTTACCAATTCTCTTTAGCGCGTCTTCCACTTGCTTTTGTTTAGCTTTAAGCTGTTCTTCATATTTAAGAGCTTGCCATTTGCATCCCCCACAAATTCCATAATGTATGCATTTAGGATTAACTCTCAGTGAAGAGTATTTATGGAAAGCCACAGGAATTGCTTCCATAAAACTACTTTTTTTTCTGGTAATCTTAAGGTCGACGACATCTCCAGGCACCACGAACTGAACAAAGACAACTTTATCGTTAACTCTAGCGATGGCTTTTCCTTCAGCGGCCACAGCCTCTATTTCGACATTTTGTAAAATCGGCAAGTTCTTTTTCTTTCCCATTATTTTGCAGTTTTAATTCTATCAATCTGCTGTTCATCAGTCAATACAGAAGCGTATAAATATGCTTGTGGTAAAAATTTGAAGAACATCAAAATCACAATAAACACAGAAGCGATAAAAAGAATCAAGATAGTTATATATGTAAAATATTCAGGAACGTCTACAGCATCTCCCTGAATTTTGCTTAAAGTGGCAGAATGCTGCATAAGTGCAATAACATAAGCAGGTGCCAATACGAAGAGTGCAATGATTGTGATTGTAATAACTACTAATACTTCAAGAGAAAAAATTTTACCCCATTTAGTCCATCCCATTTTATATCCATTCAAGAAAGATTGTTTAAATCCCTTATTATGTAACATAAGTTTATTCAAAGGAATATACATAGGAATGAGAATAACCATAATAATGATAAAAGCGACAATACGAATCGTCCAATTAATGATGAAACTCTTTTCATCAATATCATGAGGATCAATATGAGTTAATATTAATGAATCTATAAAGTGTATAGCTGCAACCAATAGAGTTCCGATGGCAAGAACAATAAGATTAAAACATATAGCCCTGGCAAATTTGTTGACAAAAACTCTATTATAAACATATCTATAACCTACACTATAAACATTCAATCCCTCAATATTGACATCTATAATTCTATATAGCACAGCCATAACGAGCGAGACAGTAATGATGGAGACTCCGATTGCCAAAACATAGAACCATAGATATGATGTGACAGATAATTCAATTCCAGCATCGCACCACATATATAGCAAAGCTGTTATACCGATAGCGGAAATGATAACAACAGGCAAAGCAAGTTTGATAATTTTCAAGAATCTATCTGAAATAAAACTGACAGCCGTTCCATAACATTTATTAATTTTTCTATAAATAAAGAAAGGCTCGTTCCAAACAGATTTATTATTTACTTCATTATCCATATAATTAATAAAAGGGATAAAATAAAGGTTAAAAGAAAGATATTTTTTGCAAATTTAGCCAAAAAAGGATATTTTTGCAACCAGAACAATTAAATAAATCACATATAACATTATATTTAATAATAATTAATCATTTATTAGGAGGATGGAACTATTAGAAACCATTCGTTGGGGTTTTATTGGCTGTGGTGAGGCCACTGAGAAAAAAAGTGGCCCAGCTTTTTCTGCAGTTCAAAATTCGAGAGTAGTAGCCGTGATGAGTCGCAATGAGTCGAAAGCACGTTCATATGCAGAACGTCATGGTATTGATAAATACTACAGCGATGCCCAGTCGTTGGTTTCCGATTCGTCAGTTAATGCTGTATACATAGCAACTCCCCCCTCCTCCCATGCCACATTCGCAATAATGTCGATGAAGGCAGGTAAACCCTGTTATATAGAAAAACCGATGGCAGCGAGCTATGATGAATGTCTTCGAATAAACCGCATATCCCAACACACAGGCATTCCATGTTTTGTAGCTTATTATCGCAGATATCTCCCATATTTTGAACGCGTTCGTTCGATTGTAAGGAATGATGAGATTGGCAAAGTACTGTCTGTTCAGATTCGTTTTGCAGTTCCTCCTCGTGAGCTGGATTACAACACTAAAGATTTGCCATGGCGTCTTCAGCCAGATATAGCAGGTGGAGGTGGTTATTTTTACGATTTAGCGCCTCATCAGATAGACCTTCTTCAATATATATTAAATTCCAACATAATAGAAGCAGAAGGTTTTTGTAGCAATATGGCAGGTTTATATAAGGTTGAGGATACGATTAATTCATGTTTTAAGTTCGACAATGGTATAACAGGGTCGGCAAGTTGGTGTTTTGTAGCTTATGATTCGGCTCGAAGCGACCGTATTGAAATTGTAGGTGAAAAAGGCACAGTAAGTTTTTCTGTATTCGAGTATACCCCTATTATCTTAGACAATCATGAAGGTCATAAGGAGATTGTAGTAATGAATCCCACTTATGTACAACTTCCACTAATAGAAGAAGTTGTAGGCCATTTACGTGGTAGCACTATATGTAAATGCAATAACATAAGTGCGACTTCTGTTAACTGGGTAATGGATAAAATATTAGGAAAATTCCGTATATGATTAATTTTCTAAAACTTCAACCCGTTTTAGAATACAAGAAACTGTAAGTTTCATAAAGTTTGCGGCTCAATCAAGAATATGAGATGAAATTATAATTAAACCCGAATCGGTCATTAAGACGAAAAGATGTAAAATTTTAATTATTCCATTTCTTTTCATGTGATAAAACCTAATGACCGATTCGGATTAAAAGAAAGAATTAACTATATACAAAAAGAGTTAACTATATACAATAATTATATTGTAAAGTTCTCAAACCATCCCACAAAAAACATAAAAGTCACAAAAAGGTGGCATAAAATTCTCATCCACCTTTTTATGGTTTTATACTTTTCAAAAATTCATTCTTCAACCAATCCTGCTTGTATCCATTGTTGAAGAAGCTTCGTAGAATCGTTGCGTGCTGTTTGTTCATCAACGTCATACTGTTCTGTAAAAGCACTTACCATATCATCTACATCGAACTCCTTATCGACTAAAGCATACCAAATGTCAGCTGCAGACTCATTGAGCGTGATTACTTTAGTAAATTCAATGTTCTCAAGTCCATGAGCAATAATGATATGTTCTCCGCAAATATCTCTTAGTTCAAATCCTGGTTTTATTTTCATTTTAGTTTATTTGTTAAAAAATATTTAAAACTACACATTAGTTTATTTCTTTTTTTTCCATCTTTTGGGTAATTCATGCCGGCAAATAAGTCGATAAGCTGCTAATTGGTATCTTCTGACAAACAGAGTATTAGTCCAATACCATGAATATAATTTCCATTTCTTTGACTTTTTAAGGTCACATTCTTTGCCATTTCTGACAACTTTATAGCATAGGGCTCTTATATCCTTTAATCTGCAGCGTTCAGTCCCAACAGGATTACCATCACCTCTAAGAGTCACATGAGCTTCTATATTTTCACAGAAGCCATTAATAATATGTCCGTCGACTTCAATCTTATCTATTCTATGTAACACAAAATGTCCTTTATTAATCTCAGCAAGAACTACTTGTCCTTTTTTGAATTTTGTATCAAATCTTAGCCATCCAATATCCCTATCGCTTTCGAGGAAAGGCCTCATGCTATTTCCCTTGAGATTAATAGACACATTGTGTCCTTCCTTCACAAGAGTACATACCTGAGGCAGGAAAACCTCATTAGCCAATTTAATAGAATTCATGAGATTGTTTATAATATATTGGATGAAAGAGATTATTTTACTCTAATAGTATTGAATGACAGTTTTACGGCATCTTCATTAGGTAGGTTTTCAAGATAATATGTAGGCACTGTTTCAATAATAGTTTTGACAGTGTCGCAAATTCCCGAATAAATTCTTTTATCCCATTTCATGATAGAGCAACTAGGCAAAATAGAAGCAAAGGCTTCAACGACAGTTTCTTTTCTTATAGTGTTGTGTGGTGCTTGCTTAAGTTGTGTGATAGCTCCTATTGGTGCTTGAATATTTCTATAACATGGAGTTTTCCCACTCCATGGGGATCCAAACAAAGTAGCAATTCCATTCACAATTCGAATAACTGGATTGTCGTCGTTCATGAGGTCGGTTCCAGAGATATATTTAAGCCAATTTGATGTATGTGTACTTTTTCCTGTTCCACTCACTCCAAGAAACGGATATGCATATCCATTTTCCCTAACAACAGATGCGTGAATGAGAACAGTATTCTTATCGGCTGCTGCGAATGCATAAGTCATCATCAACGCATTTCCCAAGCCGAATGTTCTCATAGACTTGTTTCCATTGAGAGCTACTCTGACATAAGAGAAATCATGGTTGGCATCCATAAGACAACACTGCCTATTTCTTACATCTGAAATTCTTATTTCATAAGAGCCATCATTTCTTAAAAAAACCCAGTTATGATTACCTCCAGAATCGAAATCCCCTATTTCTTCACCATGTTCACTCGGTCTGAAAGAATCATCCACATGTAATTCAAAAATCAGATTTTGTGTATCATCAACTTCAGTTTCAAAAGGAATGCTAGACTGCAAAAGCGAGTCATTATTAAGATTGTCGTCAAAATATATTCTATAGGCGTGTCCGCCAACTTTATACTGTTTAACCATGCATTAAAAATAAAAAATGAAATTATAAAGAATGGATTATTTAGCAGTATTGATGAATGCTGGCCGTACGAAATTAAAATCTTTAGGATCTATAACAATCATATTTTTATATCCCTCATCAAAATATCTTTTCTTAAGTTTATAAAAATATTTTGCGATTTTTTTTCTTTTATCACTAAAGAAAATACATGTAGTTTCATTCATCAGACCAAGAGTGCCTTCAAGATATTGCTTCATCTGCAAACTAAACTCAACCCTGTTAGGGAGGAATCCTGTTTTTTTATCAATTCTTAAAGAATCTATAGTAGTGATTCTTGTAAGGTAGACAGTAGAATCATTAAAGTTTGTTCCCACACCGAAAATATACACAACATCGTTTTCGGTTATTGGTCCAACTTTATTAAGTTTTTGTTGTTCTACGAAATAAGCATCTTCAATTTCTTTTTCTTGTTTCAAACGTAGTTTTTCAAGTTTTTTTTGCTGTTTCAACTCTTTTTTTTGCTGCTTAGTTAAATTGTCCTGGGCATGTGTTATATCAGCAACAGATAAGAGAGTAAAAAGTATAATTAATTTGATTAAATTATTCATGTGTCCTAAATTAGAAAAAAGTAAATCATATATATAAAGCCACAAATTAGTTGCAAAGTTAATGAAAAAATACGATTTAGAGTTTAGTATGCAGTTAGAATTTAAAATTTTTACAAATATTTAAAATTTTTGACATTAAAATTCCATAGAGAACAAATCTATGTTAACGTGAGTTCGGTTTAAGAAAAGTGTTAAATAAAATTGTAGGAGTTATGAATTATTAGTAACTTTAAAGTTGAAAATCAAAAGTTTAACCATTAATTCACCACTCCTATTGATACTGCATATTTAGTGGAAATTTATTGTATATTCGATGAATTTGTAAATATTTTGATATTGAGTTAAAAAACATGTAATTGAGGGCTCAAACAAGCGCCATCGTAACCGCAAAGGTCGCATGTCCGACAGCGAGATCATGACAATTCTTGTTCTGTTTCACACTTCTCATTTCCATGATTTGAAGACATTCTACCTAGGATCTATATGCAATCATATGAGGAAAGAATTTCCCGACATCGCTCTGCCAACAATTTCGCAGCGAATCTGTTGGCAGGCATGATCGCATACAATCTCATGCCTAAGAAACCTTTTTTGAATATTGAAATCATTGACAAGAGCAGACTTATTGCATAATTCTTAAACCGAACTCACTTTATTATTAAATATTTCACAATATATTGTGACGATTTCGCGATTATATTATTAAATAAAGTTAAAGAATTAATACTTTTCAAAAATTAAGAGTTGTAGATTTTATCATAACAAAAAAAAGTAGTAATTTTGTAAGCTAATTTTGTGAGATAAGAATGAGACAGTTAAAAATTACCAAAAGCATTACGAATCGAGAGAGTCAATCCTTGGACAAATATCTTCAGGAGATAGGACGTGAGGATTTGATTACAGTAGAGGAAGAAGTGGAATTAGCAGGTAGAATCCGTCAAGGTGACCGCCGTGCATTAGAGAAATTGACGAGAGCTAATTTGCGTTTTGTAGTCTCAGTTGCCAAGCAGTATCAGAATCAGGGTTTGAGTTTGCCTGACCTGATTAATGAGGGCAATTTAGGCCTAATTAAGGCAGCAGAGAAATTTGACGAGACTCGTGGTTTCAAGTTTATCAGTTATGCAGTATGGTGGATTCGTCAGTCGATTCTTCAGGCTTTAGCTGAACAATCAAGGATTGTTCGTCTTCCATTAAACCAGGTAGGTTCTCTCAACAAGATCAGCAAAGCATTAAATCGTTTCGAGCAGGAAAACGAGCGTCGTCCCTCAGCAGATGAGCTGGCTGACGAGTTAGGTTTGCCAGAAGACAAGATTGCAGACACGATGAAACAGCAGGGCCGTCACATAAGCGTGGACGCCCCATTCGTAGATGGCGAAGACAACAGTTTGCTTGATGTCTTGGTAAACGATGATTCTCCAATGGCCGACCGCACTTTGGTTAACGAATCGTTATCTAAGGAGATTGACCGTGCTTTAGACACATTGACACCCCGTGAGAAGAGCATAATATGCATGTTTTTCGGCATTGGTGGTCAAGAAAAAACATTGGAGGAGATAGGCGACGAGTTTAATTTAACTCGTGAACGCGTTCGCCAGATTAAAGAGAAAGCGATTCGTCGTCTTCGTGTAAATTCTCGTAGTCGTTTGCTCAAGGATTACCTTTGCTGATTCTATTTTATTTTTATCTGAAGAAATTAGGGGCTGTGCATAGCGCAGCCTTTTTTATTTTGAATAACAATTATATATTAATCATTTTAATATCAAACTTCGGCAGTTTCAAAATTCGTTTTGGAATATCAAAAGGCTATAAATCATCATGTTCGAAGAGTCTACTATTCAGTTAACATAAGAACACGTGTATAGATTGAAGCAAAACCATATTGATAGCTACTTTTAGTTTTTATTTATACTCATTATTTCCTATAATAGAACAACAAAACTTAATTTATCACAAAATTATTAAAAAATGAGACTTAAGGAGAAATATAAATATATAATAGATTATTTTGAGCGTACTATGCCAGATGTAGAAAGTGAGCTGCACTATCGCAATCCCTTTGAGCTTTTGGTGTCGGTGATATTATCAGCTCAATGTACAGACAAACGTGTCAACATGGTAACTCCCGCCTTATTTTCGGCATACCCCACCCCTGAAATGATGTCAGAGTCGGACGAAACATCTATATATGCATTGATAAAAAGCGTGAGCTATCCTAATAGTAAGGCAAAACACTTATTAGAAATGTCAAAGATTTTAGTTGCTGAATATGGTGGTGTAGTACCAGACACTACAGAAGAATTAGTTCGCCTTCCAGGCGTTGGCCGTAAGACAGCAAATGTAGTTCAGGCGGTAATATGGGGTAAAGCCACCTTTGCAGTAGACACTCATATTTTTCGCGTAAGCCATCGTCTTGGTTTAGTAAGTGATAAAGCCACTACTCCATATTCCGTTGAAAAGGTATTAAGTTCAAACATCCCCGACTCCCTTATACCTCGAGCTCACCACTGGTTGCTTCTTCATGGTCGTTATGTATGTCAGTCACGTAAAGCAAAATGCTCGATATGTGGCTTACGTGAGGTATGTAAAAGCTATAATAGCAGTAATAAGTCTAAAAAAACAGATTGATTTCATAGGATTGTCATTTTTTTTAGTTAAATTTGCAACAAATAAATGCTAAAAAACATATAATAAACAAACATAATCAAAATAAACAAACGAATAAATTATGAAGATTTCAGACTACAATTTTGCTGGTAAAAAAGCAATCGTACGCGTTGACTTCAACGTTCCATTGGACGAGAATGGAAAGATTACAGATGACACCCGTATTCGTGGCGCATTACCAACTCTCCAGAAGATTCTTTCTGAAGGAGGTTCATTGATTATCATGTCTCACATGGGCAAGCCAAAGGGCAAAGTAAATTCTAAATTATCATTAAGTCAGATTAAAGATGCAGTTTCTGCCAAACTAGGAGTAGAAGTTTCCTTTGCTCCAGACTGTGCAAAAGCACAAGATGCTGCGTCATCGTTAAAGCCAGGAGAAGTTCTCTTGCTTGAGAACCTTCGTTTCTACCCAGAAGAAGAGGGCAAGCCAGTAGGCATTGACAAAGAAGATCCAGGCTATTCAGAAGCCAAGAAGGCTATGAAAGAGCGTCAGAAAGAATTTGCCAAGACGTTGGCAAGCTATGCAGATTGTTATGTTAACGATGCATTCGGTACAGCTCACCGCGCACATGCTTCCACAGCTGTGATCGCAGATTATTTCGATTCAGACAACAAGATGCTGGGTTTGCTTATGGAGAAAGAAGTGAGTGCTGTTGACAATGTGCTCTCTAACATCAAACGTCCATTCGTGGCAATCATGGGAGGTTCAAAGGTTTCTTCCAAGATTGGTATTATCGAAAACCTTCTCGGCAAGGTTGATAAGCTTATTTTATGTGGAGGTATGACTTACACATTCATGAAAGCTCATGGTGGTGAAATTGGTAATTCGATAGTTGAGCTTGACAAACTTGACGTAGCTCTTGGTGTAGAAGAACTGGCAAAGAAGAATGGCGTTGAGCTTGTGTTGGGAGTTGACTCTGTCATAGCAGATAAATTCTCCAATGATGCAAACCAGAAGATATGTCCTTCCAATGCAATACCTGAAGGCTGGGAAGGTCTTGACATAGGTCCAGAGACACGTGAAAAATTCCGTGCAGCAATTAAGGGTGCGAAAACGATTCTTTGGAATGGTCCAGCCGGTGTATTTGAATTCGACAATTTCACCGCAGGTTCCCGTGCAGTAGGTGAAGCTGTAGCTGAAGCCACAGCAGAAGGAGCATTCTCTTTAGTTGGCGGTGGTGACTCAATTGCTTGTGTTCACAAATTTGGTCTAGAAGACAAAGTGTCGTACATATCCACAGGTGGTGGTGCCCTTCTTGAGGCAATAGAAGGCAAGGTTCTTCCTGGCGTTGCCGCTGTTCAAGGCTAAAATGACATAACTTACGTACAATCAAGACAACTTGTCTCGCCAGAGAGGCAAGTTGTCTTTTTACACATATTATATTTATGTGGAATTAATTATGCATTATTATTAAAAAAGTTTCAGAGATTTACCATATTCGAAACTCCACAAAAATGCACACAAAAAGGAAGCGAAATATCTTTATATTATTATTTATCTTAATAATAGCCATTGTTGCTACATTATTTTATTTGAATCGTGGTTCTGATGAAGAGAAAATAGAATTAGAAGAACCAGACAGCACTTACATAAAGTTAGGTGTTCTTCCCACAATGGAATGTCTGCCCTATTATGTAGCAGAGGCATATGGTATTTCAGATTCTCTAGGTCTTCATTTGAAAGTCGTTCCATTTGCTTCTTCTATGGATGCCGACACAGCCTTTGCCAACAAGATAGTTGATGGCATAGTAAGCGACATGGTCAAGTTAAGCATCTTTGAAGGTCGTGGCGACAGTGTTAGTGGTATTTTAGGTGGTGATTGGGACTTATCCTTGATTACCAGTCGTCAATCCCGAATCAGCACGGTTAAAGGTTTAAAAGACAAGGTAATAGCTAACACCCGTCATTCCATACTCGACATGTACACAGATTTGACAATGTCGAGTTCACCCAAAGACAGCATCCTTATCAACACCCCTCAAATCAACAGTTTGTCAATAAGGGCAAATATGATTAGACAAAATCAGATAGATGGTGGAATTTTGTCAGAGCCCTATACCAGTTTTTGTTTAAGCAAAGGAGGTCGTCGTATCAGTAAGTCCTCAGATATTGAGTCGCTCTCAGGTATGTATGTTGTGATATTCAATGACTCTGTTCTATATAGGAAAGAATCGGATATAGAAAAATTCATAAAAGTATACAATTCATCAGTAGACTACATAAATACTTATCGTGATTCTCTAAAATCTGAATTTCTATCACTTTTAGACATAGACATAAAAATTCCCGACAGCATTTACACAATACCAGAATATAGACATGCCTCAGTTCCATCCGATGTTTCATTAGATAAAGCCCGTGCATGGTGTAGCAGTCATAAGATTTTAGGCAGTAAGAGAAAAACAAACATAGTATACACTAAGCCATATGAGAAATATAAAAAGTAGAAACTTGACATCCTTGCTAAGAGATTTACAGAATCGCCTTTCAGAGATTCAGTCTTATGAATTAATCTCAGAATTGGACGATATCCGCACGACATATTCCACGATGCTTCATTATATGCTTAAAGGAGTAGAAGACCCTAATAGCAGCAACATATATAATGATTTAGTTCGACGTTGTCATATATTATTGGATCGTTCTAAACGTCTTCAGCGTATATCTCAAAATAACACGGACAAATATGTTACAACTTTCAAGTCATTACCATCCTTGAATTTGCAACAGATAATAAATCAATTATCGGTTTTAAGTTCATCAATAAATGAATTAAAAGAACACCCAAATTCTCGTGCAAGCATTCAAGAATATTCTTACTCTGCTACTATAGAATCACATCAGTCGACTCTATCTACGATATTTAAAATGCTTTGGACTGGTGATGTATTAAGCAAAAGCGACTTTTCCTCTTTATTATCATTGTTAGAATCCAGTGAAATATCGACCTATGATAAAAGCATAGTTGTAAGTGGCATAACATTAGGTTTGTTGGAAATGTTTGATGTACGCAAGCTTATGTATCTATTTGATTCATATGAGTCGAACATTCCAGAAATACGTATGCGCGCTATCGTTGGCATAGTATTGTGTCTTCGTGAGCACAATCTAGAATTGAGGAATAATCCTACAATAGAATCTCGCTTATCTCTCTTATATGATTCTCCTTCATTTATTGAAGACATGTATCTAATAATGATGCAGTTGCAATACAGCAAGCTGACTAATAAAGTAAGCGACAAAATGCGTAATGACATCATACCATCCCTTCTTCGAAGTGGTAAGTTTAAACGTAGTGAATTCGGTCTTCAGGAAATAGATGATTATATGACCCGAAATGGTGAGAATCCCGAGTGGCATAAAAAAGGTAAAAGTGAAGATGCATATGATAAACTTCAGGAAATAGCATCTCTTCAGATGGAAGGAGCAGATATATACATGAGCACCTTCCAATATATGAAGAGCAATCGTTTTTTTCATGAGATAAGCAACTGGTTTATGCCATTTTCCACAGATCATCCCTTATTAAATGAAGAACTCTCCAAAATAAAAAATATTCCATCATCTATGCATGAGCTTCTGAATTATGCTCCTTTCTGCAATAGTGACAAATATTCATTTGTATTTATGCTAAGTCAAACAGGCGAAAAGGGTATTGAAATGATTTCAAACAGCATATCCAACGAGATGGATGAATCAGATTTAAAAGAGCATATAAAGGACATGAGATCAGAGAGTAAAAAGAGAAGTGATATAAGCCGTCAATACATTCACGACCTATATCGTTTCTTCATGCTTTATCCATTCCGCCATCAATTTAATAATCCATTTTCAGAAGAATCTCCCTCTTTTACACCATTAAGTCACGATTGTTTTACTCCCCTGAAGTCGTCAGAATCTTCACTTCTACAATTAGGTGAATTTCTCATGCGAAAAGAGATATATACCGATGCTTTAGATATCTTTAATTATCTATCATCTAGCCAATCAACAGCAGATGCTTCAATATGGCAAAAAATAGGTTTTTGCTATCAGAAACTAGGTTTGCTAAATGATTCTCATGATAGCTACACAAAAGCCTATACAATTGATCCAGAATCACAATGGACGATCAAACACCTAGCCTTCGTATGCATGCAACTGAAAGAGTATGAAGAATGTGAAGCTTACTATGACTTACTATTACTAGAAGATGATGAGAACATAACATATTTAAAACGAAAAGCAAAATGCCAAATATACGACTCACGTTATGATGAGGCCCTTCCAATTCTTTACAAGCTATATTATCTAGAAGAAGAATCCAAAGAAATCCGCTCTGATTTAGCTTTTTGTCTTCTGATGACAGGAAAATTCGAGAAATCAAAAGCCTTATACCATAAGCTTATAATTGACTACCCCGAGGATAGTTATCTTTTGATGCAATTGGGCAATTGTTATTATATGACAGGCGATAAGGAGTCAGCATATAGTTATTATCGTTCAAGTTTAAGTCACATAGAAAATCAAGATATACTAAAATTCAAGCAAATGTTTGTAGAATCGTCAAAAGAATTGAAGTCACAAGGAATAAATGTCAAGCAATTTGAAATGATGTATGACTCAGTATGTCTTAATATTGAATAATGATATTATAATAGAAAAAAGTTTTCTTATTGTCATACTTTCAGATGCAAAATAGCATATTACCCATACAACGCCTATTTAGTCTTCTTACTCAGGAATATGAAAGTGAGAAAGAAGATTATCGTCTTCAAACCGAAAGTATGAGTATAGAGCGTAAGGTTAAGCGTGGAATATGCTGGTATCCAATAAAAGTCGGTAGGAGCTACTACAACTCGTTGAATCAATTGGTTGTTGAAATCACTCAGGATAATCCCCAAGATATCGACCACAACTTTGAATATGGGAGGCCGGTGGTATTTTGGAGTGCCATATCACCGAAAGAACAATCATCATTCAATTCGTCAGAAAAAAACTCAGAATCTCTTTCAACTAATAAAAATAGATTAAAATATTTTTCGAATACATGTACGATATCCTATGTTGACGGGAACAAAATGGTAGTTGTTTTGCCTTCAAGTCAGATGCTCATAGACCTTCAGAATTCAGACAACATAGGTGTTCAATTATATTTTGACGAGACAAGTTTTCGAACCATGTTTAGAGCTCTGGATGATGTGATTAAATCAAAGGGCAATCGTTTGTCTGAGCTTCGTGATATATTTTCTGGTCAACAATCTCCATCTAGATTCACGTTTAATAAGCAGACGTTTCCTTGGCTCAATAGTTCCCAAGAACATGCAGTTAATGAAGTATTATTATCAAAAGATGTTTCCATAGTACATGGTCCTCCCGGCACAGGCAAGACAACAACTTTAGTTGAAGCCATATATGAAACTCTTAAACGTGAAACTCAAGTGATGGTTTGTTGCCAGAGCAATATGGCAGTAGACTGGATAAGTGAAAAGCTAGTAGACCATGGGATTCCAGTATTACGGATAGGCAATCCCACACGTGTGAATGACAAGATGTTGTCGTTCACATATGAGCGTAAGTTTGAATCACATCCCGAGTACAGCGATTTATGGGCTATACGCAAGACAATAAGGGAAATCCGTGAGCACAAGAAAAAAGGAGATAGTATTCACCAGAAAATCTCCCGCCTTCGTGATCGTGCTAGCGAATTGGAAATGCGTATAAGTAGCCATATTTTTGATGAAGCACGAGTAATATCGTGTACATTAGTAGGTAGTTCCAGCAAGCTCCTAGTAGGCAAAAAATTTTCCACATTATTTATAGACGAAGCAGCTCAGGCATTAGAACCAGCTTGTTGGATAGCAATACGTCGTTGTCACAGAGTAGTATTAGCAGGTGATCATCAACAACTTCCACCAACAATAAAGAACTATGAAGCACAAAAAGGAGGTTTAAACATCACCTTGATGGAACGTATCATTCAGAATGTGCCATCAGTAGTAACAATGTTGAAGATTCAGTATCGTATGCATGAAAAAATTATGCAATTTTCATCAGATTGGTTTTATAGAGGCGAGATGGTGGCTTCTCCTATGGTTCGCAATCGTTCTATACTGGATTATGACAATCCAATTCTTTGGATAGACACCTCACAAATGACTTCAGAAATAGAATCAGAACAGATGCTTCAAAATGGAGATTCATTCAAAGAATCATTTATTGGAGAGAATTATGGCAGGATAAACAAGAAAGAAGGGGCGCTGACAATACAAACCCTTATTGACTACATAAATAAAATTGGCAAACTACGTTTTATAGAAGAACATCTAGACATTGGCATAATCAGTCCATATCGTGTTCAAGCTCAATATCTCCGTAGTTTGATAAACAAGACATCTGAGTTAAAGCCCTATCGAAAGTTAATAAGTGTGAATACGATTGATGGTTTTCAAGGTCAAGAGCGCGACATTATACTGATATCGTTAGTAAGAAGCAATGATCAAGGAAACATAGGTTTCTTAAGCGACTTGCGTAGGATGAATGTGGCCATGACTCGTGCTAGAATGAAACTAATAATAATAGGCGATGCGAGTACATTATCGCATCACCCATTTTATAGAAGATTATTTAAATACATCAACAGTTTATAGATAAGTGTCTCTTTTGAAGCAAGATTTAAAACTAATTAGAATTGAGAAATTCTTGCAATATATTTTCCAATTATATCAAATTCTATATTAACCTTAGTACCTACCTCTATATTTTGGAAATTAGTATTATCATAGGTATAAGGAATAATATTTACCTCAAAAGAATTATCTGTAGGGTTACAAACCGTTAAGCTAACGCCATTGACAGTTACAGATCCTTTATCAACAGTTAGATATCCCCTTTTTGCAAGTTCTCTATCGCATTTATATTCGAATCTAAATGTGTAGCTTCCGTTTTGGTCAATTTTAGCAGTACAAACAGCAGTTTGGTCTACATGTCCTTGAACAATGTGCCCATCTAATCTGCCATTCATAATCATAGAACGCTCAACATTGACTTTATCACCTACTTTAAGATCACCTAAATTCGACTTATCAAGGGTTTCTTTCATAGCAGTAACAACATAAGTATCATTTTCGATTTTTACCACTGTAAGACATACACCATTGTGCGCAACACTTTGATCAATTTTAAGTTCATTTACAAATGAACACTTAAGAGTGAAATCAACATTCTCTCTATCTTTTTTAATTGCAACTACAGTTGCAAATTCTTCTACAATTCCTGAAAACATAACTATAAATATTAAATTTAGATACAAAGATAGGAAATTTAATGAATAATGAAGAATGAAAAATGAAAAATTATTTTAGATGACAACTAAACGAGTAGACAAGTTGTTTGTATTTATTCCTAATTCCTAATTTAAAAAACAATTCCTAATTCCTAATTCCTAATTCCTAATTTAAAAAACAATTCCTAATTCCTAATTCCTAATTCCTAATTAATTACAAAAAAAGCGAGAGAGCACCCGGTCACAAGGACCGAGCACTCTCTCGTCTCAAAGAAGGCGGCTACCTACTCTCCCGCATTGCGGTGCAGTACCATCGGCGTTCGCGGGCTTAACTTCTCTGTTCGGGATGGG
>Ga0247611_10001761_pt1 | contig 37814 bp, 37 predicted proteins | sample 177DNAGHGhighgp2_FD_192422 | JGI IMG/M metagenome (GOLD analysis project Ga0247611, IMG submission 192422) | Sheep rumen microbial communities from Palmerston North, Manawatu-Wanganui, New Zealand - 1770 DNA GHGhigh gp2 | ecosystem: Host-associated > Mammals > Digestive system > Stomach > Rumen... | reverse complement strand
ATTTGGTGGTATAGAGAACCTTCCATTATAGATACATTTATGGAAAGTTACGATTTCTCGGGTAAACAGGTTATTCCTTTTGCAACTTCAGGCGGTTCCGGAATGGGTGATTCCGGCAGTATTATGCAAAAGTTGGCACCGAAAGCTAAAGTTGATAACGGTAAAAGATTTTCTTCCGGAGTTTCGGAAAAAGGCCTTAAAACTTGGGCTTCTAAATGGCTTTAATTGTTGATGTAAGTTTATAATACTTAGAAAAACAATTATGAAAGCCGTAAAAATTACTGCCGTTAAACAAACTGAATATTCTGATTTAATACAAAAATATGAAAATTCGATAGAGCATGCCTGCGATATAAAAATCGGTGATGTTTTTGTTTCTTATGATGCCCAAAAACCGCAAAATTTATGTGACAGTGCTTGGGATAGTATGGAAAAGTTTGTTAAAATACTTGCCGAAGGCGGCGGGGATTTTTTTGACGGTTGGATGAAAAATAAACATTCGGCAATGATTTCTTGCAACGACGGTTTTCGTCCTGTCAGTTTTTACATTGAAACTGTGGAATAATTTTATGTATCGGCAAATGTTTTTCCGTCTTCAAGTTTAACTTTGCAAAAATTTAAGAGTTGTAAGCTTCAAATAAAGTTTGTAATAATTCTTGACCTTTTATCATCGTTTTGTAATCAATATATTCATTAGCGGAATGCATATTACATACGGTTGCCAACCCTATTAAATACGGGGAAAACTTTTCACCTTTTGCATTTTGTTTATTGGCATAAATATGGGTTTCTGCTCCTGCATGGAATGATGAAATTTCCGGCTCTAACCCTATTTTTTTAGCAACTTTTGCAAACAAGTTCGGCATATATTCGTCTTGATTTTTTTCAAACATCGGTACTTTTTCGTTAAAAACAACAGTTGCTGTTGCAATATATTCATATTTTTTATTAAATTCATCAACTGTCTTTTGCATGGTTTGTATAAGTTCGTTTTCTTTTGCTTTGTTTGAGCTTCTTATTGAATATGTTGCCGCAGCATCGGTATTTATAACATTTGTGATATTTAAATTACCTGATAAAATTCCGCCGATATTGCAGGAAGTTATAACCTTACCGTCTTCACTGTAAAATACTCCTTGCGGCATATTCGAAACCAAATCCGCAATTAATTTTGTTGCATTTTTTCTTGTGCTATCTCCGATATCGTTTCCGGAATGTCCGCCTTTTGGTGCGGTTACTTTTAAACTTACATCAACATAACTTGCACCTGCAACCAAGCATTGTCCGAGAGCATCACTGTCCAATACCAACACATACTTTGAATTTATTTTTGAAAAATCCGTATTTTTTATGCCGGTCATTTTGTTTTCTTCATCTCTTGTGAAATGAAGTTCCAATCCTCCGTGCTTTATATCAGACCTTTTTACAAGCTCTTTTGCAAAATACAATGCATTTGCAACGCCTGCTTTATCGTCTGCACCGAGAGTTCTGCCTTCGGCTTTTATTAAATCACCGTCCAAATAAGGAACAACAGGGGAATCATCTCCTACAACATCCATATGTGCGGATAACAAAATCGGTTTTTTTGTTGTATCAGTTGCAGGTATTGTTATGTATATATTTTTATAATCATCCGTCTCATATGGCAAATTATTTGCTTTGCAATAATTGCAAATCCAATCTATAACTTTTTCTTCTTTTAATGACGGTGACGGAATTTCCGCTATAGAACAAAACAAATCCACCAATTCGTTACTTTTTCTTAATTCACTGATATTCATGATTTGCTCCTATATTTTTTGTTTTTATTTTTTATATTTATAAAAAACTGTATCCTTGTCGTCTTCAAAATATAAGCCCATGTTTTCATAATTTTGTTTGATTTCGTTTTTCTTTTCTTCATCCATATATTCTTCGTCATCAACTATAAAATGGTCTTTTGTACCTTTTTTAATTTTCATAACTCTTTTCTTATTATCGGTGTATGTTTTATATTCATCTTTAGCCAATTCCGGATTTTTGTCGTAATATTCAAAAAACTTTTCCATGTCATCGTTATAACTGTAACCGTTACACGATAAAAATTGGTCTGTATGTGTCGCTCCGAAACTAACCAAATTACCTGTTTTCTTATCGTATTCACACTCAATTTTTGATTCGCTGTGCGAATATGCGGAACTTGAACCGCCGTAAACCGCTTCTATTTTTTTATCTTTTTTGTTAATTTTCACATAGATTCTTCCGGCAGTTACTTCCGTCCATGTTCCTAAAAAGTCTGAAATTTTTGGAATATTATTTCTTTCGTTATAAAACAAATATCCTGTCATTAATGTTACCGACATGCATAAAAACAATAACCGGATTATTAGTTTTCTGTTTTTAAAACACATTTTATATTCCCGCTTTTTTTAAATAATTTTATTCTGTCACTGTTGATTACAATTTGAAAATAAAAATTGAAATACATTTTAGAAAATTTGTTTCAATTTTTCCAAAAAATTTTTTGCGGCGGGAGAAAACAGTTGAGATTTTTTCCAAACAATATTCAAATTTGATTCAAGTTTCGGGCTTAACGGCTTAAAAGTTAAGTTCGAACTTGATGCCGTGTTTGCAAGTTTGTCTAAAATTAAAGCATACCCTATACCTGACTTTACCATTAATCCTGCATTATAAAAAAGGTTATAAGTTGCAACGATATTTAAATTCTTTAAATTTCCTTTAAACCATTTGAAAAATATGTCGTTAACGGAAGTTTTTTTCAACAATTGGCTTGAAACTATAAGCGGTAAATTCTTTAAATCTTCAAACTTAATATTTTCTTTCTTTGCTAAAGAACAATTCTTTTTCATTATTATACCCCACCTGTCTTTCTTTGGTAAGGTTATATAATCGTATTTGGATATGTTTACCGGTTCTATTAGAATGGCAAAATCAAGTAACTCTTTATCTAATTTTTCGCATAAATCGTCAGCATTTCCGCTTAAAAAATCAAATTTTATCTCTTTATATTCAGTTTGAACTGTTTTTACAATATTGGTTATTAAACTTATGGCATCACTTTCGCCGCTGCCTATATAAACTGTTCCTTTTATAATATCTTTTGTTGAGAGAAACTCGTTTTTTGTTTTTTCTGTCATATCAACAATTTCTTCGGCTCTTTGCCTTAAAATGTGTCCTTCTTCGGTAAGTGAAACGGAATGTTGTCCTCTGACAAAAAGTTTATGCTTTAACTCTTTTTCCAAGTCCTGCAGTTGTCTGGAAAGTGTAGGTTGGGTAACATGCAAAACATTAGCGGCTTTTGTTATGGAGCCTTCCCGTGCCACGGCTAAAAAATATTTTAAAACTCTTATATCCATATATAAATAATACAATTTTCTGTTATGCTTTTCAAGCATATCTAATTATGAAATATAAGTATTTGCTATTTTACGGAAAATAAAGGATAATAATAAAAAAGGAAAATACTATGAATGAAAAAACAATAAATATAGAACAGTTTAGAAAAGTAATGGCAACAAAAGAAGAAATTTGTGACGGTTCCGAAATGTTTATAATATTTCATAAGTTGGCTCAGGAAGCATTACAAATAACAAGTGAAATAAACAACAAATATAACACTCCGGAACAAATAGTTGAGTTGTTTTCAAAGCTTACCGGAACACAAGTAGATAAATCGTTCAGGTGTTTTCCGCCTTTTTATACCGATTGCGGCAAGAATATCAAGATAGGTAAAAATGTTTTTATAAATGCATGTTGCCGTTTTCAGGATCAGGGCGGTATAGAAATAGGTGACGGTTCTTTAATAGGGCATAATACAACAATTGCAACATTGAACCACGATTTTAATCCTGACAAAAGAGCAAATTTGCATCCGAGTCCCGTAAAAATAGGTAAAAAGGTTTGGATAGGTTCCGATTGTACAATTTTGCCCGGAGTTGAAATTGGTGACGGTGCGGTTATAGGTGCGGGAAGTGTAGTAACAAAAAATGTTCCTGCAAGTTCAGTAGCGGTTGGAAGTCCTGCAAGAGTTATAAAACAAATAGAAATAAAATAAGGAGGGGGATTATGTTTAAAAGGTTGGCGGTAAGTTTGTTGGCGGTATTATTAATTTCGGGAGGCAGTGTTATGGCAGAAGCAAAAAGTTGGGACAAAGTTTTTCCTAAAAGCGATAAAGTAGATGTAAAAAAAGTGAGTTTTAAAAACAGATTCGGTATAGAGCTTGTAGGTGATTTATATACTCCTAAAACATATAAAAAAGGTGAAAAGTTGGCAGCAATTGCAGTTTCCGGTCCGTTCGGTGCTGTAAAAGAACAAAGCTCCGGATTGTATGCACAAATTATGGCTGAAAGAGGTTTTATTACGTTAGCATTTGATCCTTCATATACGGGTGAAAGTAAAGGTGAACCGAGATATGTGGCATCACCTGATATCAATACTGAAGATTTTCAGGCAGCAGTGGATTTTTTATCCGTTCAAGATAATGTTGATCCTGACAAAATAGGTATTATCGGTATTTGCGGTTGGGGCGGACATGCTTTAAATACTGCAAGTATAGATACAAGAATAAAAGCAACGGTTACATCCACAATGTATAACATGAGCAGAGTAAACCATAAAGGTTATTTCGACAAAATGACTGAAGACGAACTTTATGCTTTAAAAAAGGAATTGAATGCACAAAGAACAAAAGATTTTAAAAACGGAAAATATGAACTTGCCGGCGGAGTTATTGATCCGTTACCTGCAGATGCACCGCAATTTGTAAAAGATTACTATGCATATTACAAAACACCGAGGGGCTACCATAAAAGAAGTTTGAACTCTAACACAGGTTGGAACAAAACATCCGCACTTTCGTTTATTAATACACCGGAACTTACTTTCACCAAAGAAATAAGAAGCGCGGTTTTGATGATACACGGTGAAAAAGCACATTCCTGCTATTTCAGTAAAGATGCTTATATAGATATGGTTCAAGGTGAAGGCAGCAAATATAAAGATAACAAAGAAATTATGATTATTCCGGGTGCAAGCCACGTGGATTTATACGATAATGTTGATGTAATTCCTTTTGATAAAATAGAACAATTTTTTAAGACATATTTAAAATAAGTTAATAATGAAAAAGATAGTAGTTTTTATTTTAATTATATTGTTTACGGGAGTTTTTTGGGGAACAGGTTTTACTCAACAAAATTATATGAATATTAAAATTGATAACAAAATTTTTAAAATTGTTCTTGAAGATAATAAAACGGTAAAAACTTTAACTCAAAAACTCCCGATAACATTGGAAATGTCGGACTTAAACAATAACGAAAAATATTGTTATTTAAATTTTACACTTCCTACTGATTCAAAATCAGTAAAAAGCATTAAAAAAGGCGATGTTATGCTTTTCGGTAACAGTTGCCTTGTAATATTCTATAAAAGTTTCACAACATCTTACAGTTATACAAAAATAGGACATATAGAAAATCCTGCAGATATCGAAACAATTTCAGACAAAAAGTCTATAGAAGTTAGTTTTAATAATAAATAATATAAAAAATTTGACTAACAACAACTCGATATTAAAAACAAATATTGAAATATTTTTTATTCCGCAAAATGGGTAAAATTACACTTTTTGCGGAATATATTATTAAAATATATTCAAGTCTTTTATTAGCATAATTCAAGAAGCTTCTCTCTTAAATTCCATATTATCATCTCAAGCGAAAAAATGGAAAAGTCACCTTTTTCGCTTACGAATGTTATTTTGCTGTTTTTACCACCAATATTATTTTCTTTTAGCGGAAATAAAAAGTTGCTCTTATAGTGAACTTTTGATTTTTGAATTTCATTCGAAAGTGCGGATTGTTTATATGCTTACATTGTTTCTTTATTGGTTATAGTCTTTATTTCCTGTAATATAACATTATTATTTTTGAGAAATAAATCCTATTGAGAACAATGGCTTTTTGTCTTTAGTATTGTTGTCTATTGAATCTGCAAGAATAATTTTCTTGTTTAAAGATAATCCTTTAAATTGGCTTCTGCCTTTACTTTTACCGCCTATTTCTATTGCGATATCTTCGTTATCTTCTAAAATATAATCTGCAGTTTTCTTTCCTGTTGTTGATTTTAAATAAAATACTTTTTTGTTTAATGCAGAAAATGTTGAAATAAAAAAATCTTCTCTTAATGCACCGATACACTCCGTAAAATCTTTATAAAGTAGTCTGTAAGGCAAAGCCATTAAAATTTTTGGTTCTTTTAAAACATTAGTTCCTTTCGGAAATATTCTGTATGCAATAAATGCTCTTTCTAACAAAGAAAGATATTGTTCTGCTTTGTATTTAGTTATTTTTAAATTGTTTGATATGCTTGTATAATTTATTCCATCTACGTCAGATAAAGCAATAAATTTTACTAATTTCTTTAATATTTCCGTTTCATCTACGGTTATAGGTTCTATTTTAGGAATATCTTTGTTTATAACGGTTTCAAGTATATTTCTTAATAATGGTAATACATCGGGTTCTTGTAAAGCAAAAGGCATTAAATCACCTTTTAAATAAGGATAAAAATATTGACTGTATTGTAAATATTGAACAGGAATCTCTTTGTTATAAATATCTTCAGAACTAATATAATCAATTTTTTTGTCGTATTTAAAATTTATATATTCCATAAACGAAAACGGATATAATGTCTTTAATAAAAGTCTTCTTGATAAGTCGTATTTTGATTTATACATTCCAAGTGCAGTAGAACTTGTTAAAAATATTTTGATATTCTTTGTTTCAAAAACATCATAAAGCATTTTTAGTTCTTTATCAAAGTTTTTATATGTATGAACTTCGTCAAGGAAAAAGTTTTTTATTTTTAAAGTTTCATTTAGTTTCTTTATTGTTTCAAATAAATTGTCGTCTATAGTATCAACGGAAATATAAAAAGAATCTTTATAGTGATTAGCTAATTGTTTTAAAAGAATTGTTTTACCTACGCCTCTTGGACCGACAATTCCTACAAAATGTTTTCCAGTAGAATTAGTTAGTTTATTAAATAAACTTCTAACTTTTGTATATTTTTTAACGGATTCTTTTGCTATTGAATTTAATTCTATAAGTTTGTTTATATCCATAATAACCCTCTTAAAATGTTATTTTGTAAAACAATTTTACAAAATGATATATATTTTGTCAAATTATTTGATAAAATGTAATAATTGTTGCTTTTATAGTGAACTTTTGATTTTCGAATTTCCTCCGAAAATGCGGATTGTTTATATACTTACATTGTTTCTTTATTGGTTATTGTCTTTTAGCATAATTCAAGAAACTTCTCTTTTAAATTCCATATTTAATACCTCAAGCGAAAAAGGTGCATTTGCAGCTTTTTCGCTTATTACATAAAAAGTATCAATGAAAACTAATTTCTTTGACGATATTATTAATGCTGAAAACAAAGCAAAAAACAAAATGATACTTTAAGTGATACTTTAAATGATACTTTAAATTCTAAAAGTTTAATATAATAATCCATATAAATACAAGCTATTTTTTTTCTTTGACTTGTCGGTTAAATTTGATAGAATAATATAGGTTGTTATTGAGTGAAAATAATATGCCCTGTAATAAAGAAAACTACACTCCATGTAAAAAGGTTTCAAAAATACTAAAGATGAATTCATCAAAATTTATGTTAAAAAGTAGTAACAATAGTTTAAATGTAAAGAAATGGAAAGAACAAGGATATGTTTTGTATAAAGAACTTTCCAAATACATAAGAGAACATAAACTTACAGTGAAACAAGCAAATAAACTTTATGTTAAACTTGCAAATCAAGGAATAAGAATAAAAACCAAACTGAACAAACAAGTCGTTAAAAAACTTGCAAAATCTGGAATTATAACAGACCAAATAATAGATAATATTAGTAAACAAGATTTTAAAAAATATTATTACAATGCAGAAATAGAAATACTTTTACCGCCAAGTTTAAATATAGCATATATAGATTTCACAAAGTACATAACAAAATATCTTAAACCAAAAACAGTAAAAATAATATATGATAATTCTTTTGATTTTTCTCAAATTATTAAAAGTTCTATTAAAGAATTAAAACGAGTTTACAGGCTAGAAGAAAGATGTATAGATGACATTTTATCTTTTGTGTTTAATGTAAGAGACGGAAAAATAAATTTAAAATTAGAATTTCAAAAGCAAGTAATATCGGCGATAATAAAATACTCACAAAATATAAGTAAACAATACGGTGGTTATATAACATTTGAATTAATAGATAAATATTTAAATGAAAACAAAATTGTACTAAGCGAAAAAGAAAAAGAAAGAATATTATTAAAACTTGAAAATTTAGGAATAAAATTAATAGACCAGATAAAGGAAAATGCTAGATTTAAAAAATTAATAACTATAGGGAAAAAACAAGGATATCTTACGTACGAATATATAAATAAAATATTATTGGATGAAGATTTAATTGATGATAAATTCAATAGTTTTTGTATTAGACTTTGTGAAGAAGAAATAAAATTGATAGAAGTAGAAAAATTACTAAAAAGCATAAGTAAAGAAAACTTTAAAAAACTTTATTCTGACGAAAAGATAAAAAATCTTTTACCAGAAAATTTACATATAACATCTAATGATTTTCTAAAATATCTTCAACCAAGAACAATAAATGCAATATTAAAAAATTTCAAGGGATTTTGTGACAGCTTTGATTGTTCTATTAATGAACTAAAGAAACTTAAAGGATTTGGATACACAACTATTGAAGATTTTTTATATTTTGTATTCAATATAAGAGATAGAAAAATAATTTTGGAATCTAATAATATACAAAATAATAAAAATATCACAGATGCTATTTTAGAGACTTTTCTTAAAGACAACAATATATCTTTAGAGTATATCACTAGTATAAAAAATAAAATAATTAAGGATATAATAAAACAAAAACTAAATATTGAAATTTTTAAAAACAATATAGAGAAAGTATTTGAATTAAAAAGAAATAACATTAATGAAAATTTAGATAAAAATATAGAAAGTTCAGTTAATAATATTACATTAAATGACATGTTTAACGGACTAAAAGAAAGAGAAAGAGATAGCTTTTATCTAAGATATTATGAAAATCAAACATTACAACAAATTGGTGAAAAATATAGTGTTACTAGAGAACAAACTAGACAATATATTATAAATGCAGAGAAAAAGTTGTTTGATAATAATCACACACTTATATTTATGACAAAATTGCTTTTACCAATAGAGGAAGAAATAAAAATAAAACAAATAATAACAAAAGAAGATTTATATGAACAATTTAAATATTATAGTAATGATAAACGGCAAGTAATATCTGTTATAAATTATTTGTTAAAAAATAAAAAATATAAACAATATGGTAATGTTATACTAAGTGGTGAGATATCAATAGAAAAAATAAAAAATTTTTTAGAAGCATTTTCTGTTGAACCAATTGAAGAAATACATAAAAAATTAGAAATTAATTTTAATTTAACTTCAGATACTATAGAAAAAGTTTTTAAAATATTAAATAAATTTATATTTAAAAAAGGATATTTCATTAATCCTACAATACCTAATAAAGTGTTATATTTATTCTATATTGAACAGCGACCTATTCATATATCGGAATTAGAAAGTTTATACAAAAGAGAATTTGAAACAAAAAACAATATGCACAATTTACATGCACATGTTCAAAACCTACAAGAAATTGTTTTGTGTGGCAGAGGGACATATACATTAAAGACGAATGTTGATTCAAAAATATTAGAAGACAACGAATATTTAAATAAAGTTATAAATTTATTGGAAGATAAAAATTATGAATTAAATGTTAATGTTATTAAGCAAGAAACGAAAACTTTATATTCTATTAGTGAATTAATTCTATTGTTAAATTCTAATGATAATTTTGCTAATTTAGGTAGAGGATATTATGGATTAAAAAAATGGAATTATAATAATAGAAAATATATTAAAGATATAATTTATGAATATATGTGTAAAAATATGCGACCTGTAAGTATTGGTGAATTATTGATATATCTTGAGAAGCAGGGTAAAATTCTAAATGAATATTCATTAAATGGTTTGTTAATACACAATGAAGATATATTTAAAAAACATTCTTTTAAAAAATGGGAATTACGAGAATATCCGTCTATTAGTTTAAATTTAGATGAAAACAAATTGAATACTATTAAAAATGATACGAAAGAAATACATAATCTTTTAAGTGAAATTTTTATTGACGAAAAAGAAAATTTTATTAATGATAAAGCTACAAACATTGATTTACAACAAGAAAATACAAATAATATTGATGATTTTATAAAAATTATAATAGAAAAAAATACTTGGACAAAGCAAGAATTGATTAATATAATGAAAGATAAAAGTGTAATGATTAGTAGTGTTATAGATGAAATTAATGAATGGAGTAATGAACAATATGGTGATTTTCTTTTAGAAGAAGAAAATAGTATATATATATTAAATGAAGATGTTAGAAATTTAATTATGAATAAGGATTAATACTTATGGATAAAATATTAATAAAACAAAAAGAAAAAAATGCAATAATTGAATCTTTAAAAATAGGTCTTGTTCCCAAAGTAGGATTACAGCATATTCAAGTTGGCAGAGTTGATGAAGTAAAAGAAATCATAAGATGTTTCGACATAATATGTGATGGTGGTGCTAAAACTAAATTTATTATTGGAGAATATGGAAGCGGAAAGAGTTTTTTCTTAACATTATCTAAATTAATTGCTCATGAAAGAAATTTAGTTGTAGTTTCTTCGGATATAACAATAGATAAAACATTGTATTCAACTAAAGGTAGAGCACAAAAGTTGTTTTCCGAATTGATTTCAAATATGTCAACAAAAACTAAACCAGATGGTGGAGCACTAAAAGTTATTGTTGAGAAATGGGCTTCAAAAATATTACAAAATAATGAACATATTACAGAAGAAATTATTTATAAAGAATTATTACCGTTAGAAAAATATGTAGCTTGTTATGATTTTGCTAAGGTTTTATTCGTTTATATTAACTCATATAAAAACGATGATGAAATAAAAATGTCTCAAGCATTAAGATGGTTGAGAGCAGAATATTCTACCAAAACAGAGGCAAGAAACGATTTAGGAGTTAGAACTATAATAGATGATAATAATTTTTATGAATATTTAAAATTATTTTCGGCTTTTGTTAAATTAGCAGGATATTCTGGTTTAATTATTAATTTTGATGAACTTACAATTCTTACTCGTTTACATTCAAAAGTTAGAAATAAAAATTATGAAAAGATATTAAATATAGTAAATGATACATTTCAAGGAACAGCGGAAAATATTGGCTTTATATTCGGTGGAACAACAGAATTTTTAGAAGATAAATATAAAGGATTATATAGTTATGGAGCATTAGAAACAAGATTGGCAGATAACCCTTTTTCTAAATCAGGAAGAAAAGATTTTACATCTCCAGTTATAAGGTTGGATAATTTATCTCAAGAAGAACTTTATATATTGTTTAAAAATATAAGAAATGTATTTGCAGAATATAAAGAAGAAAAATATCTCATACAAGAAGAAGATATTAAACTATTTATGAAATGGTTATTAGATAAGTTAGGAGCAAAATCTTTCCTTTCTCCAAGAGAATCAATAAAATCATTTATAGGTTTATTAACTCAATTACAAAACTATCCAGAAACAAATATTAGTGATTATCTATCAAAAGCAATAATAGAAAGGGAAGTTAATACAGAAATTAATATACCAGAAAATGCAGTAGATGATGAATTGGTAACTTTAAATTTAGAGGAATAATGGACTCTTTTCATCTATTAAATCATAAAATACAAAAAGTTATTTATGATATGAAATGGGAAAGTTTTAGACCTATACAAGACCAAGCAATTTCTCATTTAATTAATACTCCAAGTGATTTAATAATTTCTGCTAAAACTGCAAGTGGAAAAACGGAAGCTGCATTTTTACCAATAATTTCAAAAATTATTGACAATTCAAAAGATTCTGTAAAAATTTTATACATATCACCGCTTAAAGCATTAATAAACGACCAATTCCAAAGAATAACTGATTTATGTAAATATATAAATTTTCCGATTATAAAATGGCATGGAGATGCTAATTTTCATAAAAAGAAACAATTATTACAAAAACCTGCTGGAATTTTATTAATAACACCAGAATCTATAGAATCTTTAATAATAAACAAACCTTTAGAACTTGCTATTTTATTTGAAAAACTTGAATATATAGTTATGGATGAAATACACAGTTTTATTGGGAATGAAAGAGGATGTCAATTAAAAAGTTTAATAAGAAGGATAGAAAATATAATTAAACATAAACCAATCAAAATAGCATTGTCTGCTACAATTAGTAATTTAAAAGATGTAGCTCATTGGATAAATCCTCAAAATCCAAAATCTGTAAAAATAATAGAAGATAATAGCGATAATAAAAAAATAGTAGGTATTATAAAATGCTATCTGGATGAAACATTAGAAGAAGATTTATTTAAAGTTATAAAAAAAGATAAAAATTTAATTTTTGCTAATAACAGGTCGACATTAGAAATATTTTGCACTTTAATGCAAGATTTTGCTACAAAAAACAATACACAAAATATATTTCATATTCATCATGGTTCAATATCTAAAAATATAAGAGAAAACACTGAAATGTTATTAAAAAAGAATGATAATATTTCTGTTTTTTGCACAAATACACTTGAACTTGGAATAGATATAGGAAATATTGATAGAATAATTTTTTTATTATCACCACCATTTTCTGTTTCCTCATTAATTCAACGATTAGGAAGATGTGGTAGAAAAGAGAATTCAGTAAAGGAGTTTAGATTTTTTATTTATGAACAAGATATAAGAATATTAAAACCATTAATAATTACTATTAAATTAATATGTGAATATATCAACAAAGAAAATGAAAATAACTACTCAATACTTTATTTAATTTTAAATAGTTTTTTAAACTTTAGTATAGATTACGATGATTTATTTAGAACAAAATTAGTTCAATCTATAGCAATGATAGAATTGATGTTAGAAAATTTTACAGAACCACTTGATACAAAAAACTTTGATTATTCTACATTAGTTCATCAGATACTATCATATCTTGGACAAACTGGTGGAGATTATGCTGTTAATATTTATAATAATATCGTCAAAAATTCTTTTGATGAGTATTTCTCTAAAAATGAATTAATAGATATTCTTAAATATTTAAATAAAGAACATATTATTTATCAAATGAATGATGGAAAAATAACATTAAATAAAAAAGGTGAAGATATAGTTGAAAACTATAAATTTTTTGCTGCATTTGAAACTCCTGAAAATTGGAAAATAATTTGTAATAACCAGGTAATAGGAGAATTGCCGATAGAAAGTTTTTTATCATTAAAAAGTAATTGCTTTATATTTTCAGGAAAAAAATGGGAAATAGTAGAGTTGAAAATAAAAACTAAAACAATAATCGTAAAGCAATCTTATGAAGGAAATTTGATAAAATTTTTTGGTAGTTTAACAAATGTTAATAGAAAAATACATCAAAAAATGTTGAATATATATGAAAATTCATTTATTCCAAAATATATCGAACAATCAGCAATTTCTATATTAGAAGAGGCGTTTAATAGTTATAAGGCGTATAAGAATAGTTCTAACAATGATATTCTTATAGTTTTGGAAGGTAGTAGAATTCATAATACATTAAAATTATTGTTAAATTTTTATGATATAGAATTCAGTGATTTTAATATTGGTTTTAATTTTATTGAAGGAAAAAATGAAGCTATAAAAAAATTAAAAAGCATAGACTTTACTAATTTTAATATTCAAGAGATACTTAGTAAAGTTCCAAGAGAATGTAAATATTACAGAAAATTTGATTATTTGTTGCCAGATAACATTTTAAATAAATCTTACGAACAAACTTTTTTAGATTTAACAGGAACTATTGAGTATATAAAGACATTGTAAATATAAAAAACAATTAGGATAATAACAATATGGAAAAACAAAAGAAAACAACTAATTCAAATCAATCTGCACAAGATAAGAAAATTGAACAACCTAAAGAAATAGAACTAGTCGAATATGAAGGAGAAATTGTCAAATATGACGAAGAAGAAATGATTAAACATGAAGAAAAAGAATTGGCTAAAATGCACCAACCAACCAAATCTTATCTACCTACAATTTTTCTTCATTTCATAATAGGACTGTTGAAAAATGAGAATTTTGAATATCCTGAAAATATTGCAACTATCGATGAAATGGTAAATGATGGAAACTATCATCAATTATTACAACCATTTTATGTAAATGGCTTAGCAAAACATTTCGTTTTTCAAGAAACAGAACCAAAATATAATAACATTCCTGAGAGCAGACTTAAGGATAGAATGTTTATCTATGATGATGAATTGCAGGGATTCTATTGCGATAAAGACTTCTGTAAAATGTCTGATATGGGTGATAAATATATTTTGCCAGACTTTAAAAAGATTAAAAATTTCGTGATTTTATTTCTAAACAAAAAATCCGAAATAGCAACAAAAAAGTTTTTAGAGAAGTATATATCTGATTTTGTACAGGATAAATTATCCCCTAATGGAGATTATTATCCGTTCGCATATCAAGATGAAAAAATGCAGGAACTGATTTTAAATCTGCATAAAATATATCCCAAAGCAAAAAAAATAAAATTGTCGTATGACATGCCACTACTTAATGACAAACAGATTAGACTGTCTGAAATGTTACTTTTTTCCAATATTAAACACTTCAAAATGCACCTAACCTTTCGTATATAACCATGCTATAATATTGGCATGAAGGACTTTACAAAGACATTATTTCAAGTAGCAGGTAAGGAACTCAGCGAGCAAGAAACTATTGATTGCTGGCTTACTCTTATTGAACTTATAAAGTGGTATCAGAAGGTATATGAAAACCACAAAAGTGAGTTTAATATTAAGTTCCCTGCTGATGAAATATCTGCCATTGAAACAAACACCGTTGAAAACGGAAGTGAGAATACAAAAAATGATGATTGATACTATTGCTATTCATATAAAAGATATTTATTTAAAGCCAAACATAAATCTGATACTTGCAAACCTTACAACTCTTTCACGATTAACAAATTTTATAAAAATGTTAAAGTTGGAAACTGCAAAGCAAAACTTACAAACACTATTGACATTAGAGTTACTTTAATTTATATAATTTTATGATATGAACAGAAGGGATTTTATAAAAAAATCATTAATAGCGGGAACAGTTGTTGCAGCCGGTGCGGCAACAGGCGGTTATATATTTGTCAATAAAACTGCAGACGGTAAATTTATGGAAAGTTTCGGAAAGTTGCCGAGCGGTAACAGGTTGGAACTTATAAAACAATCCCCCAATTATAAAGACGGACAATTTCAAAACGAAGTTCCTACAAGGGTTATGACCGGCAACAAAAGCGGTTTTCAAACTATGTGGGAATTTTTAACCGAAAAAAGAAAAGATTTGGCACCGGCACAACCTGTACCGTCGGTTAAAACAGATTTAAAGTCTTTACCGAAAGATAAAGACCTTATTATATGGTTCGGCCATTCTTCATATTTGTTGCAGGTTAACGGTATAAAAATCTTGGTTGATCCCGTACTTATACAAGGTTCACCGGTAAAATTTATAAATAAACCGTATCCCGGAACGGACATTTACAAACTGCAAGATATTCCGGAAATAGATTTTCTTGTAATAAGTCATGACCATTGGGACCATTTGGATTATTTTACCGTTAAAGAATTAAAATCAAAAATAAAAAATATAGTTGTTCCTTTAGGCGTTGGTGAACATTTTGAATATTGGAATTTTCCTTTAGACAAAATTACCGAACTTGATTGGTATAAAGATGCAGAAGTTAACGGCACAAAATTTTATTGTTTGCCTGCCCGCCACTTTTCGGGAAGAAGCATTTTCAGAAACAAAACTTTGTGGGCATCTTTTGTTGTGGAATTTGCTGACGGTAAAAAAGTTTATATCGGCGGCGATTCCGGTTACGGTCCGCACTTTAAATATACAGGTGAACATTTTCCCAACATAGATTTGGCAATACTTGAAAACGGACAATATAATCAAGATTGGAACCAAATACACACAATGCCCGAAGAACTTGGCATGGCAATGCAGGCACTTAATGCCAAACAATATATTACCGTTCATCATTCAAAATATACTTTATCAAAACACAGTTGGGACGATCCGTTAAAAGCCGAACAACAAGCCGCAAAAGATTCAAATAAAAATTTGTTGGTATTAACCATCGGCAAACCGCAGGAAATTTAATACGGCAATGTACAATTTAAAGAAAGTTTTTCAACTCTTCAACTGCTGTTATAACTCTTCAGTTTTTTAATTTTAAACCAATGGAGATATAATAATCTGCATAAAATTTTACAATAAATATGTAAATTATTTGCATAACAATATTGACTATTTGCATAAAAAATATTAAAATATATGCAAATGTATTAAAAGAGGCAAATAATGCATAAATTTGATTATTCTTTTTTAAAGAAAATATCTGTTCCGATTTCTTTTTTAGCTTTAACAAACAGTTTATACAAATTAAGAGAAATAGAAAAAAATAAAGAACAAACTATTACATCTGTTTTTAAAAAATTACAACAAATAGCAATTATTGAATCCGTTAAAAGCAGCAATGCTATTGAAGGTATCATTACAACAGATGATAGAATAAAAGCTATTATCAATAATAACAGTAAACCGTTAAATCATAATGAACAAGAAATTGCAGGTTATAGAGACACTTTAAATTTAATTCATACAAATTATAAAAATATAGACTTTAATGAAAGAACAATAAAAACTTTTCATTCTTTATTATTCCAACATACATCATCGGATTTTAGAGGTGAATATAAAAGACGAGAAAATATTATATCGGAACGATTTTCTGACGGAACAATAAATGTTCGTTTTCAACCTGTTTCCGTAGAAGATACTCCGAAAGCTATGGAACAGTTAGTTTTGGCATATATTCAAGCAAGTAATGATAATGATATAAATCAACTATTGTTAATTCCGTGTGTCATTTTAGATTTTTTATGCATACATTCGTTTCAGGACGGTAACGGGAGGATATCAAGGTTGCTGTCTATTTTGCTTTTATATAAAAATAATTTTGATATTTCGAAATATATATCTTTTGAAGAACAAATAAATAAAAATAAAAATGATTATTATGAAAAATTAAAATTTTCTTCGGTCGGTTGGAATGAAAATCAAAATACCTATATTCCGTTTATTGAAAATTTTATAACAACTTTAAATAATTGTTATAAACAATTAAATGACAAATACTTAAAAATAAAAGATATCAAAAGTAAAAAAGAACAGATAGAAGAAATAATTTATAATTCTTTGGTTCCCATAAGTAAAAAAGAAATTGCCGATATACTTTTAGATGTTTCTATAACGACTATAGAATTGACTTTATCAAAACTTTTAAAAAGCGGTAAAATTATAAAAATCGGAACAACTAATTCCGCTAAATATATAAAAAAGTAATAAAGCACGAGGTAACAATATGATTTCACAAACGGCACAAAAAGAATTGAACAAATTGTTGGAAGGCAACAAAAATTTTATAGAGGGTAAACCTACCGCAAAAAATATGTGTTTGAAAACATTACAGCAACTTGCACTTTATCAGGAACCTTATGCCTGTGTTTTAAGCTGTTCCGATTCACGAGTAGTTCCCGAAATTATTTTTGATTGCGGTATAGGCGAACTTTTTGTTGTTAGGGTTGCAGGAATTGCAGTCGGTCCCAATGTTAAAGAAAGTATAGAATATGCAGTTAAAAAACTTCATGTTCCGTTGTTGATTCTTTTAGGACATGATGATTGCGGTGTTATGAAATATGCAAACGAACAGTATCCCGAAATGCCCGAACATTTTCAATCCATACTAAAATGTGTATATCCGGTTATAGACGGAAAAGGTAAATTCGATTGTAATAACGAGTTTGCAAGAAAACATACTTTATGGGTAGAAAAATATCTGCTTGAAAATTCCAAAATAATTAAAGAAGCCGTTGATAACGATAAATTGTACATTGCAAAATGTCACTTTTCACATACCACCGGCAAAGTCGAATTGATATAATATTATCCCTTAATCTTTAACGGATTAAGATTTTATTGTTGACAAATTCACTAAAATTATATATATTCTAGTGAATTAAATCACTAAAATAATATTATTTTAGTGAACATATATCTTTTTAAAAATAGGTGTTTTTATGTATATTCAAAGAGCAATATATAACAAAATATTTCAAAATTTATTCAAAAATAAAGCAATAATAATTTATGGTGCAAGGCAGGTTGGCAAAACAACTTTAATAAATAAAATTAAGGACAACAGCAAATATAAAACAATTTATCTTAATTGTGATGAAACAGATGTTCGGCAGGCACTAACAAATAAAACATCAACGGAACTTAAAAATTTTATAGGTGATAACAAACTTGTTATTATTGATGAAGCTCAACGAGTTCAAAATATAGGTTTATCGTTAAAATTATTAACTGATAATTTTAAAGATATTCAAGTAATAGCAACAGGTTCCAGCAGTTTTGAATTATCAAATAAAATATCCGAACCGCTTACCGGAAGAAAAACAGAATTTCACTTATATCCTTTTTCGGTAAAAGAATTATCACAAAATTTATCCGATATTGAACTTAGCAGAAGTCTTGAAGATTTTCTAATTTTCGGTATGTATCCGGAAATAAATGTAAATAAAAGTAACAGAAAAAACTTATTGCTGGAACTTGCAACAAGTTATTCTTACAAAGATATTTTGCAATTCGATAAAATAAGAAATTCTGCTATTTTGGAAAAATTATTGCAGTTACTTGCATTACAGATAGGCAGTGAAGTTTCTTATACCGAACTTGCCGGTAATTTAGGTATAGATAAAAATACCGTCGCAAAATATATAGATATTTTAGAACAAGCATTTATAATATTTACTTTAAAACCATTCAGTAGAAATTTAAGAAACGAATTAAAAAAATTAAGAAAAGTATTTTTTTGGGATACAGGTATAAGAAATGCTTTAATAAACAATTTCAATCCGTTAGATTTAAGGCAAGATTCAGGGGCATTATTTGAAAATTTTATAATAGTTGAAAAAATAAAAAAGAACTCCAATAACTTAACTTTCCCTAATTATTATTTTTGGCGAACACAAGATAAAAAAGAAATAGATTTACTTGAAGAAATAGACGGTAAAATATCGGCTTATGAGATTAAATTAAAAAAGGAAAAAGTTAAAGAACCTAAAATATTTAAAGAAACTTATCCCAATAGTTCATTTGCCACAATAAACAAAAATAATTTTATTGAATTTTTATAAAATAAAATTTTTACTACAAAAATTATCATTAAATTCAATCATTAAAAATATTATGAATACAAATAAAATAATAAAATAAAACAAGATAGTATTCGGTTGGAATGCAAACCTATATTTATGCTAAAATTATATATAATATGTTTATAAGTTTTTATCCCTTAATAAAAAATGGTTAAAACGAACATATCATATCCCTTTTTTTGAATAAATGTTATACTTTCATTACGGAAAACCGGTAACAATGCCACTTTTCCGTAATGAATGATATATAAAAATAGAAATAAAAATACTAAATATTAGAAAAACAACAACTTAATAATAGTAACAAATCAAAGGTGCTTAAGGATGAAAATCTTTAAGCACTTTTTTTATTACACAAAATCAGTTCACACTGTTATTGTTTATTTTTAAATTTTTATATATAATATTTATGCAAAATTAAAGTTTAACTTTAAAATTGTTAAAGTCTAGCTTTAATAAAAACAACAAAAACGGATAAAATTATGTATAAAAAAAGAACTTTATCAAAGATAATAAAAAGAGCATCACAAAATTTTAAAACAGTTATTTTAACAGGGCCTCGTCAAGTAGGAAAAACAACTTGTTTAAAACAACTTTCAGTTGCCAACAGGAAATATATAACTTTTGATGACCCGATGGATATGGCTTTTGCAAAAGAGCAACCGAAAGATTTTTTGGAGATGAATAAACCACCGTTGCTTTTAGATGAAATTCAGTATGTTCCGGAAATTTTTCGTTATATAAAAATAATAGCAGATAATAACAAGGAAAATGGGCAGTTTTGGATTACAGGTTCCCAGCAATTTAATTTAATGAAAAATGTTACCGAGTCGTTAGCCGGAAGAGCTGCTGTTTTTGATATTTACGGTTTTTCAATTTATGAATTATTTAATAAAGCAGAAGAACAAAAACCTTTTTTGCCATCAAATAAAAACAAATCTATATTAAAAACATTAACCACAAAAGAAACTTTTAATATAATTTGGAAAGGTTTTTTCCCGCAAATTCATTCTATAAAAAATTTAAGTTATATTGATTGGAAAACTTTTTATTCTTCATATGTGAAAACATATATAGACAGAGATGTTTCTCAAATTATAAATGTTTCAAATCAAACTACTTTCATAAATTTCTTGAAAATAGTTGCCTCAAGGACGGGACAAGAATTAATTTTAACAGATATAGCAAAACTTGTTGGTATTACTTCCGTTACTGCAAAAGCGTGGCTTTCAATATTGCAAACGTCCGGACTTATATATTTATTGCAACCTTATTTTAAAAATGTGTCAAAAAGATTGATTAAAAAACCAAAACTTTATTTTACAGATACAGGATTATGTTGTTACTTGCTCGGATTAAATTCACCCGAAATATTATATGAAAATTTTATGAGTGGGCATTTGTTTGAAACTTTTGCAGTAATGGAAATATTGAAATCTTATTGGTATAATGGAGAAAATCCTGATTTTTATTTTTACAGAGATTCAAACCAAAATGAAATTGATTTAATTATTAATACAAATGGAAAACTTTATCCTGTAGAAATAAAACAAACTTCAAATCCTACAAAAGAAGATGTTGATAATTTTAAACTTTTAGATAGTTTTAAAGAAAATATGGGGTATGGAAGCATTGTTTGTTTAACCGATAAAACAAGAACTATTACAAAAAATGTCAATGCAATTTCCATTTGGGATATTTAAATAGTTTTTGTCTTAATCTTTAACGGATAATCCACGATTGTAGAAATATCTGCTTTTTCTTGCCATAAGGTGGAAATGTCACATACGGAAACACCGTCTTTTTCTATTTTATGAACATATAATTTCGGAGTATCTGTTTTGTATGTTGTGCAGGTTAAAATATCACCTAAAAAAGATTCTCTGTTGAATTTAACTTTTAATTGTTTTATTGTATTTGTTTTCTTAAATTCATCCGGGGCGGCATTTTCGGCAAGGTTAATATAACTTTTGTTGTTAACATGTTTGTTAAAATCCATATCGGACAAATTTATTTTATGTGTAATTTCGTTAAATTTTTCCGTTATTTGCGGTAAAATAAATTTTTTATGCTCTCCTAAAACAAGCTCGTTACAAACTTCAAACTTTTCGGCTACAACATCGGTTTTTGCAGGTCTTTTGGAATCTTTATCTATTATAAACCAAAGAATATTTCCTTTTGCAAAAATTGTATCGTTATAATAAATATTAAAATCCGTATAAACTTTTAATTTTGAAAGTTCCGAAATCCATATTTCCGCTTTTATCTCTTCGGACCAGTAGGGTAAAACATCCGTAAATTCCATATTTATTTCGGTTATTATCCAGTATTGGTTAGTGGCAAACAAATCGTAAGCGGCCATTTTTTTTGTTGCCGTATATCTTGCGAAAGCATCCTGCAAATACATAATTGCGGATATCGGTCTTAACCTGTAATGGAATAAATCCATATTATCAAGTATTACATTGTAAGTGTGTGAATATTTTTGCATAATCAAAACCCCCGGCAGAAAATTGCACTTATTATATCTTTTTTTAGAAAAATAAGACAGATTTTTTATAAAATTTGACTTAGAGTTGATATAATTTGATAAAATATTCAAATAGGTCAAATAAAGCAAAATTTATTACAGGTGAAAATATTAATATTGATGGCGGTATGAGTAAACTTACGGTTTATCATAACGATTACGGTTGGCAATATAAAATATAAAGAAACTCAAAAATATTATGAAAAAAAATGTAATATATAAAATTTACAAAAGCAAAGTTCTTGAAGAACCGAATACTTTAGCTTTATTTGATATCAATAGAAAACTTACAAGATACGAACTGGACAAACTTTCCGATACAATAGCAATGCAGCTGCCGAAAAATACAAAAAGAGTCGGTATTATTATGGAACATTCGGTAGAAATGATAGCTGCGATTTTTGCAATATTAAAAACAGGAGCTGCTTATGTTCCGGTAGAACCGTTTTTCCCTAAAGAAAGAATAAAATTTATGATGAAAGAATCGGAAGTAGATTTTATAATTACAAATTCCAAATATTTCGATATAGTAACGGATGTTAAAGGACTAAAAATAGATACAGGGTATCCGATAAATTTTGAAAGTTGCGATATGTTTAATAAAAATATTCGGGAAAATGATCTTGCCTATATTCTTTATACATCCGGTACAACAGGCAAGCCGAAAGGAATTGCCGTTGAGAACAGAAATGTTTGTAATTATGTTTGTGCATTTCAAAAAGAATTTAAAACTGCTAAAAACGACATAATGTTACAATATTCGGTATGTTCGTTTGATATATTTGTAGAAGAAGTTTTTGCAACATTACTTTCAGGTGCAACTCTTGCAATAGCACCGCAAGAAATAAAAAATAATATATGTAAACTTATAGAATTTATTGATGAAAATAAGATAACAATTTTAAGCGGATTCCCTTATCTTTTTCAAGAATTAAATACAATAAAAGAAATTCCTAAAAGTTTAAAACTTTTAATTAGCGGAGGAGATGTTTTAAGAGGGAACTATATTTCAAACTTAAAAGATAAAATTACAATTTACAATTCTTACGGACCGTCTGAAACAACAGTTGTTGCAACATATTATAATTGTTCAAAAGGTTCAGTTTTAAAAGACGGGACATACCCTATAGGTAAGGCAATTTTCGGTTATGAAATTGTAATTATTGATGACAGCGGAAACATTTTACCGCAAGGTAAAGCAGGCGAAATTTGTATTTTAGGTAACGGTGTAGCAAGGGAATATATCGGTGACAGGAAAGAAGAAAATAAAGCTTTTGAAATTTTAAAAGACGGACGAAAAATGTATCACAGCGGCGATTTAGGTTATTTTTTACCTGACGGAAACATTGCTTTTTTGCACAGAAAAGACAAACAGGTTATGATTTTAGGCAAACGGGTTGAACCGGAAGAAGTAAAAACTGTTATGATGAATCACCCGAAAATAAAACAAGCTTTTGTTATGCCCGGAACCGATAAAAATAACCTTTCTTATATGACGGCATATTTTGTTAAGGAAGATAAAGAAACAAAACTTGAAGAAATAAAAAATTATATGAAACAATATTTAACGGACTATATGATACCAGAATTTTTTGTTGAAATGGAAAAACTTCCGTTAACACCTAACGGAAAAATAGATAAATCCGCTCTTCCTGTTATAGAAAAATAAATATAAAATTTTAGTTTGTATTTATTTATGATATAATTAAACTAAAGATTTAAATTAAAGGAGAAAATTTAACAAAAAAAGTAGTTTGTCGTTCCGTTTGTTATTCCCGAAGGTTGTAATCGGGAATCTAAGTAAACCGCGAAAGCGGTGTCATCCCGTACTTGATACGGGATCCAAGTCGTTAGTAGTTCAACTATCAGCTTTAAGCTTTCAGCTTATCAGCTGTAGTTATACAACTTAATATTGAATATTTTTGGAATCCGAAAGGATGTATTTTTTGGTATGTAACAAGGTTTTTAAGTATGATTTTAAAAGAAAATGAAAAAATATTATTAAATGATATAAGAACAATTATTAATTTATCACAGAAAAAAGCAATAAATAGTATTGATTTTTGCAGAGTTCAAATGTATTGGACTTTGGGAAAAAGAATATTTGAAGAAGAACAACATAATAAAAACAGAGCCAAATATGGAACTTATCTAATAAAAAATTTATCAAATATTTTAGAAAACGAATATGGTAGCGGTTTTAGTAAAAGACAACTTGAATTTTGTAGAAAATTTTATAGGGAATATCCAATTGCGAACACACTGTGTTCGCAATTAAGCTGGTCACAATATAAATTGTTAATTTTTATGACAGAAAAGAAAAATTAAAAACAGAAAATAATACTATAGGCATTTTGTTATGCACGGATAAAAATAATACTATGGTAAAAATGGCTTTACCAAAAAATAATAAAACTATTTTAGCAAGTAAATATCAATTATATTTGCCGACAGTAAAAACTTTAACAAATGAAATAGATAATGAAAAGAAAAGATTAAAATTTGCTAATATAGAGAAATAATAAAGAGAAAATTTAACAAAAAAAGTAGTTTGTCGTTCCGTTTGTTATTCCCGAAGGTTATAATCGGGAATCTGAGTTGTTAAGTAGTTTTCAGTTTGTCGTTTTATAAACAAAAAATTACCTTTGGTAATTTTTACAACTTAATATTGAATGTTTTTGGTATCCGAAAGGATAGGAGATAATTTTTTGTCTCGTTGATAAGACCAAAAACAGACCGTATAGGAATAAAGGATTAAGCCTAATTAACTTAATTTTTTATTCCAAGTGTTTAATGCCCTTTTATAAGGGCATTGAACCACGGCTGTTTTATCAATGGCTCTTATCAACCCATAGGTAAATGCAGCCGTTTTTATTTTGTCTATAAAACAATCCTTTCAAGAAATCCAAAAACAAAATTAATAAAAATAGGAGGTTATTGTAGTTTTATTTTTATCAAAAATTTAACAATGGAGGTAAAAAAATGAAAACTCATTATTTTCAAAGATATTACAAAAAAGAAAATGTTGATACAGCAAACACAATGCTTTTATTATCAAGATTGTATTCTTTTAGTCCTAATAAATTTTTTAATTTTTTATCAGAATTTATACCGGAAGATAATACAATAAATTTATCTTTTAATTTGCAAAAGAAAAACAAAAATAGTATCCCCGATGCAATTATAGAACAACAAAGTTTTAAAATAGTTGTAGAAACTAAATTAAATTCAAATTTTAAGATCAATCAATTAATAGATCATTTAAAATCATTTAAAAATGAAGATTATAAAGTTTTGTTAACTATAGATCCGGGAGAAATAAAAGAAAATATTCAAATAAAAATAAAAAAAGAAATTGATAAATACAATAAACAACATAAATGTAATATTATTCATAAACATATAACTTTTGAAAAATTAATAGATTCTATTCGTAAGGTAATTGATAGTAAAGATTATGAAATGAATGAAATTTTGGATGATTATCAAGATTATTGTTTCTTAGAAAAATTAATATTAGACGATTGGAAAAGAATGAGAGTTCAATTATCAAGTCAATCTTTTGAAATAAATAAAAAATTAAATTTATATTATTGCAATGATAGAGGTTTTTCAGGGCATAAGTATTTAGGATTATATAAAGATAAATCAGTAAAAGCTATAGGGAAAGTTACTTCAATAATCACTGCGACTTACGAAAATAATAAATTATTAACTGAAAATAAAATTAATATTGATAAAGAAAAGAAAAAGAAAATTTTACAAGCAATAGAAGAAGCAAGAAAAATCGGTCATGATCTTACAAAAAAATCTCAATATTTTTTTGTAGATAAATTTTATGACACAGACTTTAAAAAAATAACTCCTCATGCACCTATGGGAACAAGATGTTTTAATTTATACGAAATTCTAAAATGTGATAAAAACAAATTGCCATCAACGGAAGAAATAGCAAAATTATTAAGAGATAAAAATTGGGAATAAAAAATGAAAAAAATAAATTTTTTATTAATTTTAATAACACTTTTTACATATCAATTGATTTTTGCAACGGAACATATTGTTATTAATTCAAATAAAACTTATTCAAATGAAATATTTGAAAATTATGAACAGCAATATTTATCTAGTAATTCATCAGGAGGTGTTTTTTATATTAAAGACAACGGTATTTTATCTTTAAATTTTTGTGAATTTAAAAACAATAAACTGATATTTAGTGACAATTTTTCTGGAAAAAAAGGTGGTGGATCTATTTATAACTTAGGTTATTTGAATATTTATACAGGAACAAAGTTTATTAATAATACGTCAACATTGTCTTCATATGGTGGGGCTATTTATAATGAAAAAAATATTCATATAGAAAAAGATGTAGAGTTTGCTGGGAATTTTGGAGTTGCAGGTGGTGCAATTTATAATTCTGGCAGCATAACAATAGGGGAAAATATTAACTTTGAATGTAACAGATGTCATTCACATGGTGGGGCTATTTATAATATTGGGGAAATAGTAATTGATAAAGATGTTAAATTTATAGGGAATATTGCTGCAATTTATAATTATAAGAAATTATCTATAAGCGAAAATGCTATATTTGAAAACAATATTACATCTCAATATGATTATTATGCGGCTATTGGTAATTATGGTACGATAACAATTGACGAAGGAACAAAATTTAAGAATAACAAATTTAATGGTTTTCATCCACAAAGTTGTGTAATTTATAACTCAGGAACAATGTTTATAAAAGGTGCAACTTTTAGTAAAAATTCCATGCTTGATATATATAATATTGGAAATTTGTATTTTTCAACAGGGACCACAAAAATGGATACAGGGATAGGAGGACTATATTACAATAACTATAAAGATAAAGACGATAATAAATATATAGAAATAAATAATGGGGCATCATTGATTTTTATGGAATTAGCAATATTACAACAAAAAGATTTATTGATTAAGGAAAATAGTTCTTTAGAAATAAATGCGAGTAATTTAGAAATAGCAAATTCTATTAAAAATGATGGAATAATAGTATTTAATGGTGGAGAAAACGACAATATTATAATTGGTGATGGAATAATTAAGATAAATAATACATTTTTAAATAAATCTTCAATATATGCCGAAACAATTTATATAAATGGAATTTTTAAAGGTATTTTTTTTAATACACAAAATACAACAATTTTTGATAAATCTTTAATAGATCTCATTGATAATAAAATACAGTTTCATAATTTTAAAAATTTAAAAATAAATTCTGGAACAATTAATTTAAATATAGATGCGGATTTGGAAAAAAAAGAAGTAGATATAATATATGCTGAAAGTTTTGAAGGTGAAGGTGAAATAAAAGTAATGAAAATAAATATTTTAAAAGATGCCAAAAATGTAAAAACGGAAATAGAAATTACAAGTTCAACTATATTAAAAGATAAAATAACAAGTGTAAATATAGCAAATTCAAAAATATTTAAATATGATGTTTTTTATGATAAAAAAACAGGCATTCTTAATTTTAAAAATTATGTAGTAAGTCCAACTCTATTTGAAAGCCAAGTGGCAAATTCCGTCGGTGGGTTTGTAACACAAACAACAATATTTAACCAAGCATTTGCAAGTATGGAAAATATTAAAAGCAGAATATTACAGGTAAAAAATGAAATACCGGTTGATGCTCCGCTTTATGCATCAAGAGCAAATACAATATTTTTTCAAAAGACAAACAGAATAGAAAGCGGGTTGTGGTTAAGACCTTTTTATTCTCAAGAAATGATGAACCTTGATAATTTACCTGTAGATAATACATTAACGGGAACACTTGCCGGGCTTGATTTGGCAACAGGTGAAAACAGTTTAGTATCTTTATATTTGGGCTATGCAGGCAGTGAACAAAAATATGAAAATATAAAAGTAAGCCAAACCGGATATATTTTAGGTACAACGGGAATGTTAGCAAAAGAACAGTGGTATGCAGGAGTAACTGCAAATATTAACTTTAATAAAGCGGAAAGCCAAAGCAGTTACGGAACAGATAATTTTGATATGAATATGTATTCAGTAGGAGCAAAAGCAGGATATAATTTTGATTTAAGTGATAAATGGAAATTGGAACCGAATTTAATGTTGATGTATGGAAATGTAAACAGCCAAGAATACCAAACAAAACAAGGAGCAAAAGTTGAAGGACAATCCGTAGCAAACATAATATTTGAACCGCAAATAAAAGCAAAATTAAATTTAGAAAACGGCTGGCAACCTTACGGATTAATAGGTTATGTGGTAAATGCAGGTGATAAAGTAACAACAAAAGTAGAAGAAGTGGAATTTGACGGACAGAAAATAGGAAATTATGTTGAATTTGGTGCAGGAATAGATAAAAGTTTTAAGAACAGCCCGTGGAGCTTATATGTTCAATTAACCGGAAGAAGCGGGGGCAGGACCGGACTTGACGGTAACTTTGGAATAAAATACAGTTTTTTAACCGCTAAAGAAAAAAAGAAAATTTCAAAAATAAAAAAAATACAAGCAAAAAGAAAAGCCAAAGAAGAATTTATAAGAGAAAAAAAGAAAGAAGGACTAAAAAAACAACAGGAATTGAAAAAAGAACGAAGAAGAATTGAAAAAGCAAGAATTGAAGAAGAACAAAAAAAAGAAAAAGAAAAATTAAGGGAACAAAAGGATCTGGAAGAAGAAAGGAGAAGAAAAGAAAAAGCAGAGCAGGAAAAGCAACAGGAATTGGAAATTCAAAAACAAATAGAAGAGTATTATTAAAAAGAGAAAAAGTGATGATTAAATTAAAAAATATGAATGTGTTTTTTTATTGTATTTGTTTACTTTTGTGGTGTCAAACAACTCTAGTAGTTAATAGTAAAAAAAATATTCCAAAAAATTTAAGAACAAATAAAGAATTAATGTTAGAACGAAAAATAAAAAAACAAGAAAAACATAGAAAAAAGGAATTATTAGAATTGCAAGAAAAAATAAAAAAAGAGCAACAAGAAAAGCAATTGGAATTGGAAATAATGGGAGAAATAGAAAAAAATTATGAAAAATAAAAAAACAATAAAGGAGAAAAATTATGATTAAAGTAAAAAGTATGTATTATTTTGTAGCATTATCTCTTGTAGTTTGCTTTTTTAGTGGCTGTGCAACAACACCGATGGTAGTTGATGAAACCACAATACCTTCATCAAAATTAAAGTCAAAACAATATCAAAAAGAAGCTGATAAAAAATATGAACATATTAAAGATGGAACATATTTTCCCATGCATCCAAATACATCTTGGAATTTTATAATTAAAGGAATAATTTTTCTTGAATCAAAAGTAACAATAGATGTTAACGGAGATAGAACAGGTTCTGAAATAACAAATTATATGTTAATGAAAGAAGCTGAAAAATTAGGTGCTGACGATATTATAAATATAAGAATAGATGAACGAGAAGAAAGTAAAGTAATTGATACTTATGAAAAAGAAAATAATAACGAAATTAAATTTATAAAAAGAAAATATAGAAAAATAACTTATTATTATAGAGCAACAGCACTTGCGATAAAATATACGACACCGGTTAAAGATAAAATATCGTCAGAAAATAAAAGTTCCACTATTATAGAAAAGAAAGAAAGTAAAAATAAAAAATAATAAAAAATTGTTTTACAATTTTTAAATTAATGAAGTAAAGATTTATAGATGTATGGCAACGACAACAAAAAACACCCTAACAACCGTTAGGGTGTTTTTATAAATTTGCACTACATTTTGATATTATAAAATAAAAACAGATTGTTTTATTCATAAAAAATGCGGATTTCCGCAATTTTTAGGAGTAAATGACAATTCAAGTAGAAAGTAGCGGAAAAAACACAATAATGCTATGATAATTTTGAATATGTGTTTGCAAAAATTCATAAAAATAATAACTTTTGCAAATATACTTGCAAAACTTTTAACAAAGTATTATAATTAAGAAAATTAAAAAGACTAAAAAGGAATAAAAATGATACCAAGAGATAATTATTTCCAAAAATTAATAAATGCAAAAGATACTGATTTTATGAAGGTTATAACCGGTGTTAGAAGGTGCGGAAAATCTACATTATTGTTAATGTTTAAGGAATATCTTTTAAAAAATGGAGTAAAAGAAAAAAATATAATTTATATAAATTTTGAATCTGCAATAAATGACGATATAAAAAATTATAAAGCTTTGTATAAACATATAAAAAATAAACATATAGGCAACAAAAAATATTATATTTTATTAGATGAAGTTCAAATTGTTAAAGAGTGGGAAAAAGCAGTAAATTCAATAAATGTGGATTTTAATGTTGATATTTATATAACAGGTTCTAATGCTTATTTATTATCAAGTGAATTAGCTACATTTTTATCCGGAAGGTATATTGAAATAAAAGTATATCCGCTATCTTTTAAAGAATTTTTACAATTTAATAATTATGATAAAACAGATATAGAAAATAAATTTTATGAATATTTAAGATACGGTGGGTTACCTGCAATAACACAAATAAAAGATAAACCGGATTTGGTTATGAATTATTTAAACGACATTTATAATACCATAATCAAAAATGATATTATAAGCAGAAATTCAATAAAAGATATTGCATTATTGGAAAATATATTGAAATATATTGCAAATAATGTTGGCAATCAAATATCGTCAAACGGAATAAGTGATTATTTAAACAGTAACAAAATAGTTGAAAAAGCTAACCATCAAACAATAGACAATTATTTAAAAATGTTAGAAAATGCTTATATTGTATATAAAGCAGATAGAAGCGATATAAAAAGTAAAAACATTTTAAAAACTTTAGGAAAATATTATATTGCTGATATGGGAATAAGAAATATTATTACGGGTTTTAGAAATATAGATGAAGGACATCTTTTGGAAAATGTTGTTTACTTAGAGCTATTAAGAAGAGATTATAAAGTTAATATAGGTAAAACATTAAATGGGGAAGTAGATTTTATAGCTGAAAATATAAACGAAATAAAATATTATCAAGTAACACAATCTTTATTGGATGAAAAAACAAGAAATAGAGAATTAAAACCATTGAAAAATATAAAAGATAACTATGAAAAAATTATAGTAACAATGGATAAAACAATAAACAATGATTATAATGGAATAAAAGTAATTAATCTAATAAATTTTTGTTTAAGTTAAATAAAAATTTTTTTGTTAAAATAATAAATATGCAATTTATGAATATGGAAATAAAGCAATTAAACATTAATGATATTGAACTTCTTATTCAATTAAGGATGGAAGTGTTGGCAGATGTTTTTAAAAAAGATTTTGAAAAAATATCACCTGCCGAAATAGAAAATTTAAAGCAGGAAAACAAAAATTATTATCTTAACCGGTTAGCAACAGAAGAACATATTGCCTGTGTTGTTTATAACGAAAATAATATTTTAGGGTGCGGAGGAATATGTTTGTATAACGAAATGCCATCACCCGATAACATAAACGGCAAATGTGCATATTTGATGAATATTTATGTTAAACCGAAATACCGAAAACAAGGAATAGGTAAAAAAATTTGCAGTTGGCTTATTGAACGGGCAAAAAGTAAAAATATAACAAAAATTTATTTGGAAACATCCGATACGGCAAAAGTTATGTATGAAAAACTCGGTTTTGAAGAGATGAAAAATTATTTAAAGTTGAAAAGTTGAGTGTTTCAAATATTTAAGGATAACATGGAAAAACTAATAATTGAAAACAAAGAAATAACAATATTTGGAAATGAAGAAAAAAATTCACCTTTAATTATTTTAAATACCGTAATGGGTGAAGGTGAAAAAGTTTATAATGAATGTTTAAAATTAGGTGCTGAAAATTTTATACTTTGTTGTATAGGAAATTTGAATTGGGACGATGATATGACACCGTGGCAAGCACCTGCAATTTCCGAAAACGATACCCCGTGTTCGGGCAAAGCAGACGAATATTTAAAAATATTAACCGAAAAAATTGTTCCTGCAATAAAGGAAAAACTTCAATATGAACCTAAATGTTTGGCAATTGCAGGATATTCTCTTGCGGGACTTTTTGCGATTTACAGTTTATATAAAACCGATATTTTTAAGTATGCGGCAAGTGCTTCAGGTTCATTTTGGTATCCGAACTTTGTTGATTTTATAAAAAACAACAAAACAAAAATTAAACCGAACGGTTTATACTTCTCACTCGGAGATACGGAAAAAAACAGTAAGATAAAAATTCTTCAATCGGTTCAGAATAATACTGAACAAATTTACAAACATTTTAAACAGGAGAGTATAAATACAATTTTTGAATTAAATAAGGGTAACCATTTTACACAAACAACTTTCCGTATGGCAAAAGGTATAACCTGGCTTTTACAAAATAATTGATATTATAATGTAAAACAAGTAAATGTTTATAAAAATTTTAGTTTGACTTAGAGTTGCTCTAATTTGGTAAAATAATGAACATAGGTTATAAGGTTATGAGGTTATAAGTTTACAGGTTTAAAGACAAACAATATAAAAAATAACTTATAATCCAATAACCCAATAACCCAATAACCTAAAGAATCCGGAGGATTTTTATGAAGCTGAAAATAACAATAGCAGTTTTATTGGTGGTAATCGTAGGTGCGATTTTTTTATTAAAAAGTAATAATAACGGAGGCAATGTTATGGCAGCAGAAGAAACAACAACAAAAGTAAACAGCGGTAAAAAGGTTTTGGTGGCATATTTTTCCAAAAACGGTGAACAATACAGTGTAGGAACAATAAAGAAAGGTAACACGGAAATAATTGCAGAAATGATAGCGGCAAAAACAGGCGGAGATACATTTGAAATTAAAGTTGTAAACGATAAATATCCCAAATCATATAACGATTTAATAAACTATGCGCAAACCGAAAAAAGAAACAATGAAAGACCGGAAATTGCAGGTAAAGTAAATGTTGCGGATTATGATGTAATATTCGTCGGTTATCCTAACTGGTGGGGAGATTTGCCGATGCCTGTTTATACATTTTTGGAAAGTTATGATTTTTCAGGTAAAACAGTAATACCTTTCGGAACACATGAAGGCAGCGGTTTGGCGGGAAGCGAAAGTAAAATAAAATCAATAACAAAAGCATCCGAAGTAAAAAAAGGGTTAGGTGTTTACGGACATGTTGCACAAAACAGCAAATCCGAAGCCGACAAAAAAGTTTCCGATTGGTTAAAAGGATTAGGATTCTAAAACTTATTTTACAGAAGAACAAAATGGAAAATTTAAAGTTATCAAATGGTGTGGAAATGCCTTTGGAAGGGTTCGGAGTGTTTCAAGTTCCAAATCCCGAAGAATGTAAAAATGCCGTTTTGGAAGCAATAAAAGCCGGTTATCGTTTAATAGATACTGCTGCTATTTATATTGTAGGTGAAGCAATAAAACAAGCAATATCCGAAGGAATTGTAAAAAGAGAAGATCTTTTTATAACAACAAAACTTTGGGTTAGTGATTTTTCTTACGAAGGAGCAAAAAGAGGTTTTGACCGCTCTTTGAAAAATTTAGGTCTTGAATATCTTGATTTGTATCTTCTTCATCAACCTTAAGGAGATGTTTACGGTGCATGGAGAGCAATAGAAGAATTTTATAATGAAAAGAAAATTCGTGCCGTAGGTGTTTCCAATTTTAATATAGGAAAATTTACGGAGTTTGCAGAACTTGTAAATATAAAGCCTATGGTAAATCAAATAGAGTTACATCCTTTCTTTGCACAATATAATGCAATAGAAAATATGAAAAAATACGGTTGTCTTCCACAAGCATGGGGACCTTTGGCAGAAGGCAAACATGGCATATTTACACATCCCGTATTAACCGAAATAGGCAAGAAACACGGAAAAACGGCAGCACAAATTGCGCTTAAATGGAATGTTCAAAGAGGGGTTTCAATTCTTCCGAAATCAGTTCATAAAGAAAGAATAGAACAAAATTTTGATATATGGAACTTCACAATTTCCGATGAAGATATGAAAAAGATAGATGCTTTAGACTTAAAACATAGTGAAATTATAGATCATAACAACCCTGAAGTTGTAAAATATATTTTGTCTGCAAAAGTATAAGGCTTTTTTTATAAAATATAATAAATATCCCTCAGCTTGGCTGGGGGATATTTGTTGAACAATTATTTCTTCATAAGTCCTGCACCGGCATTCCATGCTTTACCTACTTTTTTACCCGTAACATAATAGCCGTGTTGAAATTGGTCGAAAATTAAAGCTTTTGTCTTTTCCGGATCTATTTTACCGTTATCGGATAAAACGGATTCTTCAGCTTTAACATTAACTATTTTACCCACAATTCCTGATACATATTCCGTGTTTATAATATCAAGAAGTTCACATTCCATTACTACAGGAAATTCTTCTATAATCGGAGCATTAACTTTATCGCTTTTTATTGCATGATAACCGGTTCTTTCAAACTTATCGGTTATTTTATTTCCTGAAGCTATACCGAAAAAGTCAGCAACATCAATATGTGATTCATCGGCAAGTGCAACGGTAAATGCTTTAGTTGCTTTTATATTTAACCATGTTTTTTTACCTTCACCGATAAACAGAATTATTTTATCTTCGTCACATATTTGTCCCCATGCAACATTCATTACATTAACTTTTTTGTTTTCATCGTATGCAGCTACCATAAGTACCGGCATAGGATAAACTGCCTGAACCAAACCTAAATCTTCTTTCATTTTACTTCTCCTTTTTTTTAATAATTGTAATTGATTTTATATTAAGTTTATTATCTATTATACAAAGTTAAAGTCACTATAAGTCAATTTATGCTGATAAAATTTTTATTTAAAAAGAACTTCTATATTTTCTTTAAAGATTTTCTTTTTCTGCTTTTTGGTTAAAAGTTTAGTTTTTTCAAGCTTTTCTTTTTGCGGTTGAATATAATTTTCAAAAGCATAAGGATAATCACTGCCATATAATAAGTGATCGGCATCCGTCATATTCAATAAACCATAAAGTTGGTTGGGAACAGGAAACCCTGCTAAATCATAATAAAATTTAGAAAGGGTTTCTTTTATCGGCGGAAGTTTTCTGCCGGCTTTTAATTCCAATAAACCCTGCATCGCTTCCAATCTGTCTGCCAATGCGGGAAGTAAAGAACCGCCGTGAGGAATAACAATTTTTATATCCGTATATTTTTCCAATGTTCCGCTCAAAATCAAGTTCATAACGGCGGTGGTTGTTTCCTGCAAATATTGAACTACGGCAGGAGGATACTGTTTAAAAATTGTATCCGGAACCGCAACTTGTGAAACGGGATGCAAAACAATAACGGCTTTTCTTTCGTTAAGCTTTTCAAATACAGGTTCAAATACTTTTTCTCCCAAATAAATTCCGCCGGCATTTGTAGGCAGTTTTATTCCAACGGCATTAAGTGTATCGTAAGCATAATCTATTTCTTTTATTGAATTTTCTACATTAGGTAACGGAAGAGTCGCTAAAAGTTTAAACCTTTCAGGATACTTTTTTGCTATTTCCGCACCTTCATTATTTATTTCTCTTACAATATTAATTGTTTCTTCTTCATCGTTCCAATACGGGTGAGGAGTAGCTAAAGAAATATAAGCGGTTTTTATGTTAAATTTGTCCATAAACTTCAATTGTTCTTCAACAGACCATTTCGGTAAAGGTAATCCGTCCGATTCCGTACCTTTTGTTCCGTGCTTTAAAAGAGCTTGTTTATAACTTTCAGGAACATAATGTTGATGAATATCGTAAATTTCCGTTTCTTTTGCAAAAGAATAAGTTTGAAAACATAATAATGAAATTACCGCTAAAACAAAATGTTTTATTTTCATAAATTTCTCCCGTTTGATTTAAAATGTATATGAATTCTAACAAAAAAAATTCATATTGACAAGGTGTCAGAATAATATTATAATACCATTATTGACACTGTGTCAATAAAACTTGAATAAGGAAAAAATTATGAAATATATAAAACTCGGAAATTCTAATTTAAATGTTTCAAGAATATGTATGGGATGCATGGGATTCGGTGATGCTTCAAGAGGTCAGCACAGTTGGACGATAGACGAACAACATTCAAGAGAGATTATAAAAAAAGGGCTTGATTTAGGTGTTAATTTTTACGATACGGCAATAGGATATCAAAGCGGAACAAGTGAACAATATGTAGGTAAAGCTTTAAAAGATTTTACATCGAAAAGAGAAGATTTTGTTATTGCAACAAAGTTTCTTCCCAGAACAAAAGAAGAGATAGATAATAATATAAGCGGACAACAACATATTGAAAACATGATTAATACCAGTCTTAAAAACTTGAATACGGATTATGTTGATTTGTATATTTATCACATGTGGGATTGGCTTACTCCCATAGAAGATATAGTTGAAGGTTTAAACAATCAGGTAAAAGCCGGAAAAGTAAGATATATCGGTATATCAAACTGTTTTGCATGGCAGTTGGCAAAAGCAAATGCAATTGCCGAAAGAGAAAATTTTGCAAAATTTGTTTCAATTCAAGGACACTACAATTTAATTTTCCGTGAAGAAGAGAGGGAAATGGTTCCTTTTTGTAAAGAAGAAAATATTGCATTAACACCTTACAGTGCACTTGCCAGCGGACGACTTTCAAGAAAGCCCGGAGAAGAAACCAAAAGGGCAGTGGAAGACAAGTACGCAAAATTCAAATATGATTCAACCGCGGAAAGTGACAATCTTATTATAAATCGTGTTGCCGAAATTGCACAAAACCGTAACTTAACAATGACGGAAATTTCTCTTGCCTGGCTTTTAACAAAAACAACTTCACCTGTTGTCGGTGCTACAAAATTGCATCATATCGAAGGAGCAGCAAAAGCTGTTGATGTTAATCTTACCGATGAAGAAATAAAATATTTGGAAGAACTTTATGTTCCGCATAATCTTGCGGGTGTTATGGCACAAAACAAACCTTCTGCTGCCAACGAAAAACATGTGTGGACAACCGGAGATCAAAAAATTGTAAAATAACAATAAGGAGATTAAAATGAAAAAAATATACGGTGTAATGATTTTGTTTTTAACAACGGTATTATTGGTATCTGTTTCTTATGCCGGAGAAGAAGTTACAACAAACGACGGTGCAATAACAGTAAATATATACTACAGCGGTAAAAAAGGAAATGCCAAGAAGTTTGTTAAAGAAATGGAAAAGTCCGGAACAGCGGATGCTATTCGTAAAGAAAAGGGAAATATAAGATACGAATATTTTTATCCTGCAAACAGTAAAGATACCGTTCTTTTAATAGACAGTTGGGAAAGTCAACAAGCACTTGATGTTCATCATGCTTCACCTATGATGGGAAAAATTGCCGAACTCAGGAACAAATACGATTTACACATGAAAGTTGAAAGATATGTTGAAGATGTAAACGGTATTCAAAAATCCGATGATAAGTTTATAAAAAAATAAAAAATCGTTTTGCGATTTTTGAGATATGGATGTATAGAAGAATAGATGTATGGAAGCGACAACTGCAAAAATTTGTATAACAAATTTAAGCGAGGTTTAATATGTTAAGTTCAAAAGAGTTAATAAAAACAAGAAAAGAAGAAATTGTTAGTGCCTGTGAAAAACTTTACAAAAC
>Ga0247611_10001760_pt1 | contig 37822 bp, 25 predicted proteins | sample 177DNAGHGhighgp2_FD_192422 | JGI IMG/M metagenome (GOLD analysis project Ga0247611, IMG submission 192422) | Sheep rumen microbial communities from Palmerston North, Manawatu-Wanganui, New Zealand - 1770 DNA GHGhigh gp2 | ecosystem: Host-associated > Mammals > Digestive system > Stomach > Rumen... | reverse complement strand
CGGCGTGGTCGGCGGGAAGGGTGCCCTCCACCAGACCGATAAGGATGTCGGCGGCCTCCTTGCCCACCTGGGTGCCGCGTTGCTCCACCGTCGTCAACATCGGGTCACACACCGTGGCGCGGAAGCCGTTGGTGAAGCCACAGATGCTCACCTCGTCAGGCACAATGTAGCCCAGCCTCTTCACCACCGAGAGGATGCCGATTGCCGTCTCATCGTTCACGGCAAAGAAGGCGTCAGGCCTATCCTCCATCTGCATCATCGCCGGCGTGATGCGCTCGGCATCAGCACGGTTGTCACAGATGCGCACCAGCGACTCGTCCAGCCGCAGCCCATATTTGTACAAGGCATCACGGTAGCCATTAAAGCGGTTCTTGCCGATGACCAGATTCATCGATGTGCCGTAGAAGGCGATGCGCTTGCAGCCCGTCTCGATCAAGTGGGACACGGCATTCATGGTGCCCATGTAGTCATCCACGACGACGCGGCTGGCGTTCAGGGCAGGGCAGATGCGGTCATAGAAAACCAGTGGCACACCTGCCGCTTCCAGATGCAGGAAGTGGTCATATCGCTCGGTGTCCTTGGCCTGTGACACGATGATGCCACACACCTTGTTCTTGAGCATTGCCTCACAGATCTCTACCTCGCGCTGGTAGCTCTCGTTGCTCTTGGCTACCAGGATGTGGTAGCCGCGCGCCGCTGCCTCGGACTCGATGCCATCGAGTATCGAGGAGAAATAGTAGTGTACAAACTCTGGCACAATCACGCCGATGGCTCGTGAGGAGTTGCGGCGACTGTGGCGCAGTTGTTCGGCGATGACGTTAGGGAAATAATTGTGCTCGCGGGCAAATTGCTGGATCGCTTGGCGACGCTCACGCGAGATGCTGGGACTGTCGCTCAATGCACGCGACACAGTGGCAACCGACACGCCCAACTCACGGGCGATATCCTTCATCGTCAATTGTTGTTTGTCATTCATCTTGAGACGATTTTTTTACTTGAGTTGGTTAATATTTATTACTGAAAAACAATGGCAATGCGGGGCGAAGATAGACTAAAAAATCGGATTACGCAAACGATTGCACTTATTTAAACAATTTTTTAACATTATAAAAAAAGAACAGAAGGTAGAATTATTTTATTTTTGCCTTGTTTTAATTGCAGTAAAACGCCACTTGGCTCCAATTGAAACCTTGCAGCGAGTCTCACAGCTCGCAGAACTTGCTTAACTGAAATTATTAAATAATTGATTACCAACATAATATTAACTTTAAAAATTTAAAAATGAAGCAGGTAAACATCAGAATTCCGTTTAGGATTCTAACCCTCGTGATGGGACTTTTCCTGTCACTGGGAGCCTATGCACAGATTACTGTGAATGGCATTGTGAAGGATGCTACCGGCGAACCTGTCATCGGCGCGAGTGTTCGTGTCGTTGGCACCCAGCAGGGAACAGTGACCGACTTTGACGGTCTCTTTGCCCTCGACGGTGTGCCCCAGGGCGCCAAGCTCCAGATTTCGTCTATCGGCTACGATACCCAGGAGGTGACCGCAGCCAGTGACATGGTAGTAACCCTTGCCGAGAGCACCCAGATGCTTGAGAATCTGGTGGTCATCGGTTATGGTGTCGTTAAGAAAAACGACTTGACCGGTTCGGTAACCGCCCTCAAGCCCGATGCCAAGAACAAGGGTGTCGTTGTCAGTGCTCAGGACTTGCTTGGCGGCAAGGTCGCCGGTGTGAGCGTGACCAGCAACGGTGGTGAGCCCGGTGGCGGTGCAAACATTCGCATCCGTGGTGGTTCGTCACTGAACGCCAGCAACAAACCCCTCGTCGTGATCGATGGTATCGCCATGGACAACAACGACGTTAGCGGTCTGTCTAACCCCCTGTCACTGGTGAATCCCCAGGACATCGAGAGCTTCAACGTGTTGAAGGACGCTTCGGCCACCGCAATCTATGGTAGCCGTGGTTCTAACGGTGTCATCATCATCACCACCAAGAAGGGTCGTCGCGGCCAGCGTCCCACCGTTTCCTATAACGGTAGTGTGACCTGGAGCATGAAGAAGAAGACCATCGACGTGATGAACGGTGACGAGTACCGTGAATTTGTGGCCAAGATTTTCGAGGGCAATACCCGTGCTGGCAATGCGCTGGGCTATGTGTGGCGCAATGCTACCGACGAGAATGGAAACAATCAGCGCGTCGAAATGATCAACACTGTGAACAACGGTAAGCTCTCGCACTACGGTGTGGATGATATCGCTCTGCCCAGTGGTTGGTCATGGGTTGAGGGCGAAGGCAACTCCGGTATCGTCAATCCCTTGCTGGGTGATGCCAACACCGACTGGCAGAACGAGATCTACCGCACAGCCTTGAGCCACGACCACAACCTGACCGTGGCCGGTTCGCTGGGTCAGATCCTGCCTTATCGCGTTTCGCTGGGCTTTACCGACCAGCAGGGTATCCTCAAGACCTCGGACTACAAGCGTTACACCGTGGCCTTGAACCTGAACCCCTCGCTGTTTAATGATCACTTGACCTTCAACCTCAACGGTAAGCTGGCGTGGACCAAGTCCCGCTGGGCTGACACTGGTGCTGTGGGTAATGCCGTGCGCATGGACCCGACCCAGCCCATCTACAGCAACGACCCGATGTATGATGGCGTGGGTGGCTACTTTGACTGGATGCAGGTCAATGGTTCGGACCCCGCTTGGCCCTACACCAAGAACACCAACGCTCCTTACAACCCCGTGGCCATGCTCGACAACCATGACAACAGTGGTAAGACCCACTCGTTCATCGGCAGTGCCGACATCGACTACAAGGTCCACGGCTTTGAGGACCTGAGACTCCACCTCACCCTGGGTGGTGACTTCACCGGTGGTAATGGCCACAACATCAGCGCCAATATCTCCAATACCTCTAACTACTGGGGCAACAACAGCTGGTACACCCAGAGCAAGGAGAACTTGCAGTTGAGTGCCTATGCCCAGTACTACAAGGACTTCAACGACAAGCACCACTTCGACATCATGGCCGGTTACGAGTGGCAGCACAACTGGCGCAAGGAGTTCAACGAGTCATGGGGTACCTATCCCGCCAACTCGGCTCTCGTCTTCACCGATGCTGATGTCGAGAATGGTGCTCTCCAGGTTGTTCCTGGCATCTGGATTCCCGCTGCCAACTACAATGTGGGCGACAGCAAGGCTGGTGCCATTCATGCCGAGGGCATTTATCGCCAGAACAACGGTCTGGGTTACCGCACCGAGAATTATCTGGTATCTTTCTTCGGCCGTATGAACTACAGCTATGATAACCGCTACCTGTTGACCTTCACCACGCGTTATGACGGCTCGTCGCGCTTCAAGAAGCACTGGGCTCTGTTCCCCTCGGCAGCTCTCGCATGGAAGATCAACGAGGAGGCTGCATTGAAGGATGGCCCCTTCAGCGACCTGAAGTTGCGCCTCGGTTGGGGTAAGACCGGTCAGCAGGAAGGCATCGGTGATTACAACTACTTTGCCACCTACGTGATGAGCAACGGTAGCCAGGGTTCTTACTATGACCTGACGGGTGACGGCTCCAAGGCTAAGCCCAACGTCTATAACCCCGAGCTCAAGTGGGAGACCACCACGACGACCAACATCGGTCTGGACTGGGGTATCATGAACCAGCGCCTCAGTGGTAGCATCGACTGGTACTACCGCAAGACCACCGACCTGTTGAACTGGGCCACCTTCTCGGCGATGACCAACTTCCGCAACGCGTTCTACAAGAACATCGGTTCGCTGCGCAACACCGGTATCGAGTTCTCCTTGAACTGGAAGGCCATCAGCACCAACGACCTGTTGTGGACCATCGACTACAACTTGACCTATAACAGCAACAAGATCCTCTCGCTCGTCAGCGACGATCCCAATAACGTAGTGACCACCGGTAGCATCGGTATCAACGGTACTGCCCAGGCTCATGCAGTGGATCATCCCTCCAATTCGTTCTATGTATTCCAGCAGGTCTATGACGTCAATGGCAAGCCCATCGAGAGCCAGGTCGTTGACCGCAACGGTGACGGCGTCATCAGCGATGACGACAGGTACTTCTACAAGTCACCGTGGGCTCCCGTGACCATGGGTCTGGCCTCACGTCTGGATTGGAAGAACTGGGACTTCGGCTTCAGCCTGCGTGCCAGCATCGGCAACTATGTATTCAACAATGTGATGCAGGGTTATCACAACGTGAGCCCCGCAGCAGTATTTGAGGAGGTCAGCGGTTTCTATCTGAACAACCGTCCCAAGACTTCGGTCGAGATGGGTTGGCAGACCTATGACCGCTACGCCATCATGAGTGACTACTGGGTGCAGAATGCTTCGTTCCTCAAGTGTGACAACATCACCCTGGGTTACAGCTTCAACAACCTGTTCAAGCGCGGCAGCTACAACGGTGTCGGCGGTCGCATCTATGGTAGCGTCTCCAACGTGTTCTGCATCACCAAGTATGATGGCATCGATCCCGAGATCTTCGGTGGCATCGGTGGTGACATCTTCCCGCGTCCCATCTCGTTCATCCTTGGTTTGAGCCTGAACTTCTGATTGCGTTGATACATTATATTATTTATAATTAGATTGATCACAATGAATAAGTTTTTTAAATATATATTGAGTGCTGCTGTGGTGCTGATGATGTCAGGTGGCATGACCTCCTGCATCAACGACCTGGATGTGGAGCCCATCGATCCCTCGTTGCAGAGCGATGTCACTCCCGAGCAGCTGTTCAACAAGTGCTATTCGGTGTTCGCCACCTCGGGTAACAACGGCGGTGACGACAACGTCGATGTTGACGGTCTGGACGGCGGTTTCCAGCACAAGTACCGCCAGATGTGGAACTCCAACGAGTTGACCACCGACGAGGCCATCTGCGGTTGGGGTGATGAGGGTATCCCCTCCTATTGCCACAATACCTATGACGCCAGCCACCCGATGCTGCGCGGTTACTACTATGGCCTGTGCATCGGCATCACCTTCTGCAACCAGTACCTGGAGGTCTATGCCGACTATGATGCCACGATGACTGCCGAGGTGCGCTTCCTGCGTGCCATGCAGTTCTATCTGCTGACCGATGCCTTCGGCAATGTTCCCTTTGCTACCAGCATCTCGGGTGAGAATCCCCAGCAGTACAGCCGTGCACAAGTGTGCGAATTCATCGAGAGTGAGCTCAAGGCTATCATCGGTGAGAATGAAAACGACAATGCCAACGTGCTTGCCGATCCCAAGCCCAAGAAGTATGGTGAGGCTGGTTATGGTCGCGTTGACAAGGCTGCTGCCTGGATGTTGCTGTCACGCCTGTACCTCAACAGTGAGGTTTACACCGGTACCGCACGCTGGCAGGAGGCTGCCGACTATGCCAAGAAGGTGATGGACTCGCCTTATCGTCTGCTCACCGAGGGCTATAACGCTCCTGGTGCCGATGGCGTTTACCGCGAGTTTACTGCCTATCAGATGCTGTTCATGGGTGACAACGGCAAGACCGATGCCGCCTATGAGGCCGTCTTCCCCGTTATCCAGGATGGTCTGCGCACCACCTCGTGGGGCGGTACCAACTTCCTGATCTGCTCGACGACCGATGCCGATATGCATCCCAACCCCTATGATGAGACCGAGGTGAATGGTCTGTACAACAACAGTACCTGGGGTGGCAACCGTGCCCGTCCCGAGTTGATCCGCTTGTTCTTCCCCAACGATGATGCCCCCGAGGGTCATGCCTATGCAGTCAGCTATGCTGCAGGTGATGATCGTGCTCTGTTCGAGACCGAGGGTCGCTTCCTCAATGTGGATGATGAGTCCAACTTCAAGTATGGCTATGCTGTCGCCAAGTTCAACAACTTCAAGTGTGACGGTAGCAAGGGCAGTGACAACACCTTTGCCGATTCCCACCTGTTCTACATGCGTGTGGCAGAGGCTTACCTGAACTATGCCGAGGCACTGACCCGCTTGAATGGCGGTAATGCTCCTGCCGAAGCAGTAGCAGCCATCAATGCCATCCGTGGCCGTGCTCACGCTGCCCAGCGTTCGAGCTACACGCTCAACCAGATCCTGGATGAGTGGGGCCGTGAGTTCTACTTCGAGGGTCGCCGTCGTGTCGATCTGATCCGCTTTGGCAAGTTTGGTGGCACCACCGACTACAAGTGGCAATGGAAGGGTGGCGTCTATGCCGGTCGTGACTTTGAGGCTTATCGCAATGTATTTGCTATCCCCACCGATGACCTGATTGCCAACCCCAATTTGAGTCAGAATCCCGGTTATTGATACTGCGTGTAATGTCTAACATTAATTATTAAGACAACAAGAACATGAAAAAGATATTTTTATCATCACTGATGTTGTTGAGCATGGCGCTTGTGTTCACCGCCTGTGAGGATGACCGCGATTCCAATCCCACGCTGGTACAGCCCACATCGTTCACGCTCAACAATCCTGTGAACAATATGGTTGACCTGAGTGCATCGACGGGCATCCCCTTTGCCTGGTCGCAGCCCGATTACGGTGGCTGGCCCGCTGCTGTCGAGTATCAGCTTGAGGTGTCAGTATTAGCCGACCCCGCACAGTGGACCGTTACAACCGACGAGGCCGCTGCCGACGAGACTGGTGAGACCATCGCCAACTATGCTATCCTGCCCACATTCTATACCTCCTGCTCGGGTGATATGAGTGCTGTTGAACTTGCCAAGGCTCTGATGAGCCTCTGCAAGTGGGAAGAGGGTAGTGTTCCCGAGAAACAGACCGTCTATGTCCGTGCCAAGGCCAAGACCGCTGGTGCAGAGACGGTTTATTCTAACGTTGTCAGTCTGGACGTTAATCCTTACTACATTGAGCTGGCCGACGCACCCATCGAGATCTGGTACCTCACCGGTGATTGCACTGCCGACGGCTCATGGACCAATAGCCCCGATGCTATCGGTACCAAGATGACCCCGATGTATCCCATCGCTGGCAATGAGTATGATCCTCGCACGGGTTATGGTGTCATCGAGTATGCTGCCTACTTCCCCGCTGGTGCCAACTTCAAGATCATTGCTCCTGCCGGATTGTCCAACTGGAACTACGGTATGTGTGGCGGTGATGAGAATGGTGGTCAGGTTTACCGCGATGGTGGTGACGATCCTGGCAACATTACGATTACCGAGGCTGGTTACTACAAGATCCTGCTCAATACTGGTACTCACGAGATGACATGGGAGAAGCTCGATGGCGTGAAGGTATTCACCCAGATCGCTATGCCTGGCAACTACCAGGGTTGGAACACCGGTGAGAATCTGATGAACGCCATGAATACTGTTACCGAGAACCACGACTGGTACTTGATGAAGGTGACCTTTGAGGAGACGACCCTCAAGTTTGCTGCCGACAATAGTTGGGATGTGAACTGGGGCTCTGTTAACTTCCCCTATGGCGTCGGTGCGCAGAACGGTGATGACATTCCCGTCAAGGCCGGTACCTACAACGTGTTCTTCAACGACATTCTGGGAACCTACAACTTTGTTGCTGTAGAGTAATTGTTAACCAATCGACAGGGTGGGCGAGAGCCTGCAAGCATTTGCCCACCCCATTAGATATAATATTGAAAAACAGAAATTATGAAGAAGTTTTTATATATTGCTGCAATGACCTTGTTGCTGGCAAGCTGTACCGAGGATTTCAAGGACTGGGCTGATCCCCAGAGCAATCCTCAAGGCGAAGTAGTGACATTCGGCACTGGCTCAGTGGCAAGCGTGGATGTAATCGACTTTGCTCAGGTGCCCGACAGTGTCGAGATGGTGAAGGTGTGTGACGTTAATGCTCCTGAAACCAATGATGAGACCTACGCTCCCCAATACACCATCCTGATCAACGGTCAGGAGTTCCCCTTGACCGCCGACGGCAAGATGAATGCCAGTGATCTCGAGTTGTATGTTGTCCAGCTCTTCGGACAAGCTCCCGAGGTGCGCGAGCTCACCGCTAAGGTGAAATGTGTGATGACCAATGGCACCACTGCCACGACAATCATGAGCGGCGAATTCCCCATCAAGGTGATCCCCGACACTCCCAAGATTTCGACAGCCTATTACTATGTGGGTCAAAGCAACGATTGGACTGCATGTGATCCCACTTACCAGTTGAGCAATGGCGGTGGTGATGTTTATGCTAACCCCGTATTTACCGTTGTGGTTCCTGCCGCCTATGACGTTAACGGTGCCCGTATCGACAACTGGTTCAAGATTTACTCACAGGAGACTATGGACTTGGGCGTTGAGAGTTTCTGGAGTGGTGACTTCATCGGCTATGCCGAGAATGGTGCTAACGAGATGAGTGGTAACTTCGTGGAGGGTGCCAACGACCAGGTGGCCTTCGCCTTCATGATTCCCGCCAGCATCCGTGCCGACAAGTATCGTCTGACCTTCGACATGCTGAACCGCACCTTCGAGATTGAGCCCATTATCGAGCTCGGTACGCCCGACCTGTGGTACCTCGTGGGTAGCTGCGTTGGTAACGGCTCGTGGGGTAATGCTGCCGACGCTGTTGGCACAGCACTTGTTCCCATGTATCCCGCCCCCGATGACTACTCCATCCTCACTTACGTGGGCTACTTCCCCGCCGGTCAGGGCTTCAAGCTCATCCACACCCCCGGCAGCTGGGATCAGCAGTGGGGTATGACCGATGGCGTTCTCGTTAAGAATGACGGCGGCAGCGGTGACATCAAGGTGGCCGAGGACGGTTACTACGAGATTACCTACAATATGGAATATGATGCTGTTACTATCACCAAGTACACTGGTGCAGTGGGTACTTACTCAGCAATTGGTATGCCAGGCGACTACAATGACTGGATGCCTGCTGCCACGTTGATGAACCCGATGACCTCGGTCGTTGAGAACCACGACTGGATAAAGAAGGATGTTACCTACAGTGTCGATACTGACATCAAGTTTGCCGCCGACGGCAGCTGGGCAGTCAACTGGGGTGCTACGCTCTTCCCCGTGGGAGTCGGTGTACAGGATGATCCTAATATCCATGTTGTAGCCGGTAACTATGACATCATCTTCAATGACATTACTGGCGCATATTACTTCATCGCTAAGTAATCACGCGTTGTGATATCCCGTTATCAGGCGGGGACGTGCCGACAGGTGCGTCCCCGCTGTCATTGATGGGAGTCAGCCTTTCTGGAGATGTTCCGACTTGCAAACGATTGCATGGTCAAGAATTGGTAAAGATGCTCCCCCATTGTGGGCTTGATTGAAGATAATTGGCTATATTTGCACCAATTAGGTGCCTTGTCAATAAAATCAGGATTATTCTTGTTTTTGTGACCGATATGGACTAATTTTGTGGGACTTATATTCGCTTAACAATAACCAAACTATACAAGGACAATGAAAAAGATTTTTACTACTGCATTTGCTGTGTTGATGCCGTTGTTGATGCTTGGTCAGGGCTGGCCTGCCAATTATGACGGCGTGATGTTACAGGGCTTCTATTGGGATTCCTTCAATGAGACACGCTGGCCCAAACTGGAGTCACAGGCCGATGAGTTGGCCGAGTTCTTCAAGCTGGTGTGGATTCCCCAGAGCGCCAACTGCGGCGGCACCTCAATGGGCTATGATGACCTCTACTGGTTTTCCAACTACAACAGTTCCTTTGGTTCTGAAGATCAGTTGCGGTCGATGATCGGCACGTTCAAGAGCAAGGGCATCGGCACCATCGCCGACGTTGTCGTCAACCATCGCAAGAGCAACAATGGATGGTTCGGGTTCCCGAGTGAGGTCTATAAGGGCGTGACCTACTCAATGTCATCTACCGACGTCTGCTCCAATGACGACGGAGGCAAGGCTCAGAACGAGGCTAACCGCCTGGGCGTGATGCTCGGCAATCGCGACACTGGTGAGGACTGGGACGGAATGCGAGACCTGGACCACACGAGTGCTAACGTGCAAAAGTGTGTCACTGCCTATGTCAAGATGCTGCTTGAGGACTTGGGCTATACGGGATTCCGCTACGACATGACCAAGGGCTATTCGGCGTATTATACGGGACTGTATAACTCCTCATGCAACGCTCAATACTCGGTGGGCGAATACTGGGACGGCAACGAGACGGCTGTCAAGAACTGGATTGACGGCACCAAGATTGATGGAGTGGTACAGAGTGCCGCCTTTGACTTCCCCTTCCGTTACGTCATCCGAGACGCCGCGAACAACAACCGCTGGACTGGCCTCTCGGCATCCAGTAGCAAGGGCTTGAACATGGCTGCTAATTATAAACGCTACTCGGTGACCTTCGTTGAGAACCACGATACTCAGATCCGTGATGTCAACAACCAGCAGGATCCCATCCGCAACAACATTGAGGCAGCTAACGCCTTCCTGTTGTCGATGCCTGGCACGCCGTGCATCTTCCTCAAGCACTGGATGGACTATAAGGAGAGCATCAAGCAGATGATCTATGCGCGTCAGTTGGCTGGTATCACCAACATGAGTACCTCGTTTAATATGGCTAATAGCCCGTCGGTCAACTACTATGTGCAGCGCACGGTCGGCACCCGTGGTTCCTTGTTGGCTGCAATGGGCAGCACATCCTATCAGATTCCTGCCACCTATGTTGTCGTGGCCAGTGGTACCAACTATCGCTTGGCGTTGAGCAAGACCACCGAGACGGCATGGGCAAGCAAGCCCAGCGGTGAATATGAGGGAACCATCAATGTGACCCTGACCGCCGTGAGCCAGACCGATGGCGCACAACTGGTCTATACCACCGACGGCAGCGACCCCACAGCCAGCAACGGTACTCGCGTGGCCGATGGCTCCTCGATCAACATCAACAAGAAGACGACCCTCAAGGTCGGTCTGTTGATCAATGGTGCCGTGAGTGGCGTGATCACCCGCAACTATGAGATCGACAACTCCACGTTTGAACCCTACGAGATCACTGTCTATCTCAAGGATCCCACTGTCGCTCCTAATAACTGGAAACTGGTGAACTTCTACTCTTGGGACAGTGCCAACAAGCAGTTTAACGGCAACTGGCCCGGCCAGACCATCACCGATACTCAGGTGGTGAACGGTGTCAAGTTCTATTGCTACAAGTACATCATAACCGGCAAGGACTATTACATGAACTTCGTCTTCAACCAGGGAGCCAGTGCAGGCCAGACGGTGGATGTGACCTATGTGAACAAGACCGCCTTCTTTGAGGTGAGCAGCCTGACCAGTCACTATAATGTGACCGATGTCACTGACGTCTATCTGCCTTATCTCAACAGCAACAAGTATGACGTGAACGGTGACGGCGAGGTCAACATTGCCGACATCAATACGATACTTGACTTCATCCTTTCCGGCAAGTTCAGTGCTGAGGGCGATGTGAATGGTGATGGTGAAGTGAACATTGCTGATGTGAACGACGAGATTGATTACATCTTGAAATAAAGTATTTTTAATCCCTGGATATGAACAAAACTTTCAGATTGTTTTGTCTGTCATTGGCGCTGGTGCTCACGGCACTTGGCGCCAATGCCGCAACTCGTGGCGACGTGAATGGTGATGGCGAGGTCAATATTGCCGATGTGAATGCTGTCATCGATGCGATATTGAGTGAAGGCTCAATGCCATCCTGTGATGTTAATGGTGACAGCGAGGTCAATATTGCCGATGTGAACGCTGTCATTGACTATATCCTTGGTGGGGACGAGCCTGCTCCTTATGAAGGACCCATAGTGGGCGGCGATATCTCGATGTTGACCAAGTATGAGAGTCACCAGCGCATGGCATTGCGCTATGGCATCACGACGGCACACTATTATGACATGAACGGCAAGTTGATCGACGATGTCATCACTTGGACCAAGCAGCAGGGATGGAATGCGGCACGTGTGCGCCTGTTTGTCAATCCTGCCAATGCCTCGGCTACCGATAAGGGGCAAGGCGTTATCCAGAATCTTGACACGGTCAAGGTGCTGGGCCGGCGCATCAAGGCTGCTGGAATGCAATTCATGCTGGACTTCCATTATAGCGATAGCTGGGCCGACCCAGTGAAACAGTACACACCAGCCGAATGGGCTACGCTTGACGATGCTGCATTGACACAGAAGGTCTATGAATACACCCGCGACTGCCTGCAGGAACTCAAGGCGGCCGGTGCCGAGCCTGATTATATCCAGACGGGTAACGAGATCAGTTACGGAATGCTGTGGGGACCAGTGGGAACTGCTGATTCCCAGCTCAAGAAATGCTACGTCGGTAGCGAGGCCAACTGGGGGCGCTTTACCGACTTGCTCAAGGCCGCTGGCCGTGCATGCCGTGAGGTGTGCCCCGATGCCAAGATTATCCTGCACACCGAGCGTGTCGCCAAGCTCAATATCCTACTCAATTTCTATAACCAGATGCGTGACAAGCAGGTGGACTATGACATCATCGGTTTGAGCTATTATCCTTACTTCCACGGCAACTTGTCGGTGCTGACGGCTGCCCTCAATAACGTGAGCAATACCTATCAGGACAAGGACATCATGATTGTCGAGACAGGCTATAGCTACAAGTATAAGGTGGGTGACATGGATTTCTCCTCAACATGGCCATTGACGGCCGAGGGACAGCGCAAGTTCACGGCCGACCTGATTGCCAAACTCGCGCCCTATGCTCGCGTCAAGGGACTGTTCTGGTGGTTCCCCGAGGCTAATGAGTATGGCTTGGGTGGTAATTACTGGAGCACGCTGCACGTCAACGATAACTGGTATAACGCCGGCCTGTGGAATCATGAGACGGGTAGGGCAACTCCAGCCCTTTATGAACTGAAGAACTTCCTGATGAAGTAATGAGTTGATTGTGACTGAATAGAAAGAAGGGTCTTGCGGGGTTGATAACCGCAAGACCCTTCTTTTATGGCTTAATGGCTGTCACGCTGATGAAATGGCGACTCTCGTCGTGGCGGGACTTGATATCGGTAAAACCTGCCTCGGTTAGATATTGGATGAGTTCGTTGATTGTGTAGATGTGCATGTGACCGACGAGATGTGCCCACTTTAATCCTTCGGGATCAATGCCGTCGGTCTCGTTAGCAATGATGACCTTGCCACCAGACTTGAGCACACGGTGAATCTCGGCGAGGCATTCAAGGAATGAAGGCCAATAATACACTGTCTCAAATGCCGTGACCAGATCAAAGTTCTCTTTGAGAAGGGGCAACAGTTTGGCATTTCCGCCCAAGATTCTGCACCTGCCCGAGGTGATAGCTTGCTTGTTGACCTTGATGGCCATGTTGATGGCGACTGGCGAGAAATCGATGCCAGTAACTTTACTGTCTGGGAACTTGCTGAGCATACGGGCAACATTGGCTCCACCGCCACATCCGATATCAGCCACCTCAGCATTGTCGTTAAGCTGGATATCCTTCAGAGCCCACTCTGCCAGTGTTGCATGACGCTCACCATTCATGCGCTTGACGATATAGCGTCCCAGTAGCCCTCGTGGATGCCTGAAGTTTGAATAATATGTCTTTATAGGCGATTTCAAGATGTATATTATTATTTAATATAGATACAAAATTACGACGATTATACCAAATGGGAAGTAATTAATTGCCTAAATAATGTTAATTCTCTTGCTATTGAATACGATAGCAAGAGAATCAAATATACTTCTACCTTAACTTACCCTTAGCGGTGGTAATGATGATAAAGGATGTTACGTCGTGTCGTCTATGGCTTCTTGGCTGTCACGCAGATGAAGTGGCGACTCTCGTCGTGGCGGGATTTGATATCGGTGAAGCCTACTTTGGCAAGAATGTCGCTGATGTCTTCAATGGAATAGACCAGCATGGGTAAGGATTTTTCCAATTTTTTGTGCTCGGGGTCAAGGCCGTCCATTTCGTTGGCGATGACACATGTGCCTCCTGCCTTGAGGACCCTGAAGATTTCTCTCAACCCTTGTTCCAGTGTGGGCCAGAAATAGACGGTCTCAAAGGCCGTCACAAGGTCATATAGATCCTTGGCACGGGGCATCTGCATGACATTGCCTCCCACGATGTAGCATTTCTTGTCAACAAAGGCGTGATAATTGAAATCCTTGGACTCTTCAAGCGCAATGGTAGAGTGGTCCAATCCTGTGACCGTGCCGTTAGGACATTTCTCAAGCAGTCGTGCCATGTTGGCTCCACCGCCACATCCCACATCAAGCACATGAGCATCGTCCTTGATCTCCAGCTCGGCAAGTACCCATTCAGGCAAGGCGGCATGTTCCTTGCCGTTCATGACCTTGAGGGCACGGTATCCCCAAAATCCTTTCGGATTCCTTGAGCGTGAGTAATGCTTGCGTAGGTTCATAGGCTAATTCTGTCTTTTTGAGACTACAAAAGTAAACAATAATCGTTAAACTGCAAAAAAGTCTTGAATATTTACTTATAAATGGCAGCCTTAGACATTAGAATTCCAGGACGAGGCACGCGCGAGGTGGCAAGTTGAGTGTGCCATCAGCGAGATTGACGGTCTTGCCAGTGGGCACGTCGCGGGCAACAGTTGCGTTGCCGAATGTTTCCTTGTAACGGTCCAGCTTCATCTCGCGTCGTTGTGATGTGCCGTTGATGATGGTTACCGCTTGGCGGTTGCCCAGGGTGCGGGCAATGACATAGATGCCATCTTTGGGGATGAACTGCGTCATCTTGCCCCTCGTGATGACTTCGTTGCCTTGGCGCCAGTGCAGCAGGGCACTCAGCCAGTTGAACATGTCGTTCTGTTCGGGAGTGCGCCCCTCAGCGGTGAAGGCATTCTGGACATCACCGGGGAAACCGCCGGGGAAATCCTTGCGCACGTTGCCGTCGGTGATCCGTTTGGTGCCGTTCATGAGCACCTCGGTGCCGTAGTATAACTGTGGGATGCGCTTGATGGTCAAGAGCAGGGCGAGGGCTTGTTTCAAGGCTGCCACGTCTTGTCCGTCGTGCAGATAGCGGTCGGTGTCGTGGTTCTCGATAAAGGCCATGACATTCTCGGGCTTGGGGTAGAGGTAGTCAAGACACAGGCTGTTATACACACGGTTGTAGCCGCGCCACCAGCCGTCAGTCTCCTCGTGACGGGCACTGTCCATCTTCTCATAGAAGGAGAAGTCCATGACGGTCTTGAGGTAACTCTCGGGCTTTCCCATCTTGTTGCCTTTCTGCCAGGCGGCGGTATAAGCTGGATTCTCGACCCAAGTCTCGCCCACGGTGTTGAAGTTGGGGTACTCGGTGTCGAGACGTTTCATCCAGCGGGCCATTGCGTCGGCGTAGGCATAGGGGTAGGTATCCATGCGGATGCCGTCGATGCCCACCGTCTCGATCCACCAGATGCTGTTCTGGATCAGGTAGTTCATCACGTGGACGTTGTGGTGGTTCAGGTCGGGCATTGAGGGAACGAACCAGCCCTCGACAGTCTCCTTGAGGTCAACCTCGCTGGCGTAGGGGTCCATGACGGGCGTCAGCTTGTAGCTGGTCTGCAGGTAGTTATTCTTGTAGTCGGGCTGGTTGAACCAGTCATGGCTGGGCATATCCTTCAACCAGGGGTGGTAGTCGCCGCAGTGGTTGAAGATCATGTCCATCACCACCTTCAGGCCGCGGCTGTGTGCCTCGTCGATGAGGCGGCGGTATTCCTCATTGGTGCCGAAGCGTGGATCCACCTTGTAGTAGTTGGTCGTGGCATAGCCGTGATAGGTCGAGTGGTGATGACCATCGGGTGAATTGTTCTCCAGCACGGGGGTGAACCACAGGGCGGTCACGCCCAGTTGGGTGAAATAGTCCAGATGCTGACGGATGCCCTCGATGTCACCGCCGTGGCGCAGGCTGGGTTGCGACCTGTCGTTCTTGTAGGCCTCCATGCCCGCAATCTGGTTGTTGGCAGGATTGCCGTCGGCAAAGCGGTCGGGCATCAGCATGTAGAGCACGTCGGCATTGGTGAATCCCATGCGCTTCTCGCCACCCATCTCGCGGGCGAGCAGTTGGTAAGGCACTTTCTTCTTGTTGCGACCCAGCTTGAAGGTGATGTCCATCGTGCCAGGTTGGGCATCGCGGGTGTTCAGGTAGATGAGCAGATAATTAGGCGAGTCCAGTCTCACAATACTGTCAACGGTCACGCCCGTATAGTCAATGGCTACCTCAGCATCGCGGATGCCTTGTCCATAGACCATCAGTTGCACACTGGCATCCTTCATCCCCACATACCAATTAGTCGGTTCAATGCGATCCACCTTCACTTTAGCGGCATGGGATGAAAGAAACCCCATCGCTGCCACAAGAATCAAGATTATCTTCTTCATTTTGGTTATTAAATTATGTTTATCATCTATTTTGCCCTCTTGCCCAACCCAGTGGGTCAGGTGTGAAAGCAGGTACATCTGTCGTTTTAGTGTTTTCTTCTCTGCGTTTACAGCAGTTCGGGCAGTTGGAACAGGCGGTTGCCGTTGGAGCCCTTGATGAGGATGTAGTGACCCTCGGGGCGGTGCTCAGCGATGGCGGCTTTGACTTGTTCCACGTCGTCAAACTTGCGGTAGGGACAATCAATGTCCTTGAACTCGTCGCCCACCAGCCAGATGTCGTCAAACGGGCAGCCTTTCAATTTCTCGACCATGCGCTCATGCTCCTCGCGGCTGCTGGCTCCCAGTTCGCGCATTTCGCCCAGGATGGCCATCTTGGGTGACACCTCCATGAGGCAGAAGTTGTCGAGTGCGGCTGCCATTGAGGTGGGGTTGGCGTTATAGGCATCGACAATGAGATGGTTGTGCTCCGTCTCAGTAAGTTGGGAACGGTTGTTGGACGGTACATAGTGTTCAATGGCATGGCAAATCTGCTCGGCATTCACCTGGAAGTGCAGACCTACGGTCACTGCCGCCAGTACATTGTCAAGGTTATAACTGCCGATGAGGTGGGTGGTCACCTCATGCCATTCACCGCCGTTCTCTCGCCATCTGAGCCTGAGGAACGGGTCACAGGCGATAATCTGGCCATAGACGTTGGCATCAGTCTTGTTCTCATCCTGGGTGTAATACTCGGCCTTGACATCCTTGGGCAGGATGCCCATCAAGTGCTCGTTGTCGGCGTTAATGAAGATGACGCTGTCCTTGCGTCCTGCCAGGTTGTCATACAGCTCGCCCTTGGTGTGGATGACGCCCTCCAGCGAGCCGAAGCCCTGCAGGTGGGCCTTGCCCACATTGGTGATCAGGCCGCAAGTGGGCTCGGCTGTCTCGGCCAGCGTCTTGATATCACCAGGGTGGCTGGCTCCCATCTCGATAACGGCGATTTCGTGCATGACATTGAGCCGGAACAGTGTCTTGGGCACGCCGATGTCATTATTGTAATTGCCCTCGGTTGCCATTTCGTCATAACGTTCTGCCAGGACGGCGCGCACGAGTTCCTTGGTCGTCGTCTTGCCATTGGTGCCAGTGATGCCGATGACGGGGATGTCAAAGCGGCGGCGATGCTCACGCGCCATGTCCTTGTAGGCCTGTAGCGTGTCGGGGACAAGAATCATCTGTTTGTCCCCCTTGTAACTCTGGTACACCTGCTCATCGCTCACTATGGCGACGGCACAGCCCTTGTCCAGAGCCTGGCTGGCAAACTGGTTGCCGTCAAATGATTCGCCCTTCAAGGCAATGAAGATGCTGCCCTCTGGGCACTCGCGGCTGTCGGTAGTGATTACGGGATGCTGCTGATAGATTGCGTAAAGTTCCTTGCTGTCCATATCCATGTCTATTATTTTGTGGCAAAAGTACATAAAAAGCACAAATTTTTATGTACTTTTGCACCCGAATTTTAATGTGCGCTCAATAAAGCAGAAGATAATGAATACAATCACCCAGAGAACCATAGCCATCGTGTGTGGTGGCGACTCATCAGAATATGAGGTTTCCCTGCGTTCGGCACAGGGACTTTTTGATGCCTTCGATCATGACCGATACAACGTCTATATTGTTATGATCAGGAAAAATGACTGGCATGTTAACCTGTCCGACGGGAAGCAACCGGTTATTGATAAGAACGATTTCTCGTTTGAGAAAGACGGTGAGAGAATCCGCTTTGATTATGCCTATATCACTATCCACGGCACCCCTGGCGAGAATGGTGTATTGCAGGGTTACTTTGATCTCATCAACTTGCCTTATTCGACCTGTAATGTGCTCGTAGAGGCATTGACATTCCACAAGTTTGCCCTCAATAACTACTTGAAGGCCTTCGGTTGCTCGGTGGCAGACAGTATCCAGGTGCGTCGCGGTGTGGCTCATGGCTGGACAGCCGAGAAGGTCAAGGACTATCTGGGTATGCCTTGCTTTGTCAAGCCTACAGCCGACGGGTCAAGTTTCGGCGTGACCAAGGTCAAGAGTTGTGATCAGTTGGACGATGCCATGGAGTTTGCCTTCAAGCAGTGTGACAACGTGATGATTGAGCGTTTCCTTGATGGTACCGAGGTCACTGTGGGTTGTTACAAGACCAAGGAGAAGTCTGTCGTATTCCCCGTGACCGAAGTAGTGACAGACAATGAATTCTTTGACTACGATGCCAAGTACAACGGACAGGTTGATGAGATTACGCCAGCCCGCATCAGTGACGAACTGACTGCTGCCTTGCAGGCCGAGACGTCGCGCATCTATGACATCCTGCATTGCAACGGCATCATCCGCATTGACTATATCATCACCAAGAACCCCGACGGCAGTGACCATATCAACCTGCTGGAGATCAACACGACTCCTGGCATGACGGCAACCAGCTTCATCCCACAGCAGGTCCGTGCTGCCGGGCTCTCCCTCACTGACGTCCTCACCGATATCGTTGAGAACCAATTCTAAAAGCTGGTATGGGTTCTTCACTGAATTGATGAACCCTGTTTAGAATACATGAAAAAATCGCTATGAGGATGGATTGTTGTCCTTATAGCGGTTTTTAGCTTTTGTCAGTTAGAGAGATAATATTGTGGTGGGCTATACGGCAATGAGTTCTTGGCCAATGGAGCGAATGGTGTCATAAATGAGGTCAAGTCGGCTTTGGCTGGCTCGTTTCTTGCCGCTGATGTACTGTGCCATTAGGCTTTGGGAAATTCCCATCCTGCGAGCAATAGCGGAAACATTCAGTTCGGGATGAGCCATAAAGAGACGGTAGAGTTGGGTAGGCTCCTTTTTATCAAAGAATCCTTCAAAGCTCAAGTCCTCGTCCAATGCTTCCCAGTGGATGCCAAACTCGTCTGTCTCAAATTGCGAACGCTGGTCTTGAGAAGCATATCTCAACCGAGGATAGTCTGAAAAGTACTCGCAAGCTTCTCTCCCTTCATTTGTGCGAATCCAGATGGCGTCATCTGTTAACCATATTTTGTCAATTTTCATCACTTTGTTCCTCCTTTCATTTTACTTACTGTTATTAAAATACATGTTCCAGTGTTGGGCTATTGTTTCTACATTCTCTTCAATTATTGATTCTATCAACTTCAATTCTTGTGATTTGAAACCGTGATTATTGACAAGTTCAACAGGAAAGATATTGTATTTTGCCTTAGCTCTTCCCTTGATAACATGCACATGAATCGGCGTGTGGTCATTAGAGTAGAACTGGAATCTGTAACCAAATATAATAAAAATCGTTGGCATTTGTTCTGTTTTTCTGCAAAGGTAGGTAATAATTTTATTACCAGCAAATAATAAGCACTTGTTTTTGTATATTGAAATAAAAGAACCAGCGGATTATTGAATGATTATCGCAAAATCCGCTGGTTTTCAATACTCTTATGGTAATAAAGAATGTAGTGTACTTAATTGTGCAGGATCAGTGCGCTTTGTGGCGGGACGTTGACCTTGCCGTTGGTGACTTCGAGGTAAATGCCGCCCTCGGGCTTGCATTCGGTCTTGTAGCAGACGATTTTGTACTTGCCGTTGGGGACGTCAATGCTGCGTGTACGGTTCAGTCCGTTGAACGCGACGTAGATGTCTCCCCAGGTTTCGCCAGGTACTTGGCGACCGTTGATGTGGTAGGCCACGAGGCAAACCTTACTGGGAAGGAATTCCAGATTGCGGCGCACCATGTCGGCACTGCCCATGTGGAAGGCAGGATGAGCCTTGCGCATGGCAATCAGGTTCTTGTAGTACTCCATCACCTGGGGATAGCGTTCCAGGTTGCTCCAGTCCAGATGATTGACCTCGTCAGGACTGTTGAAGCTGTTGTGCACGCCCTTCTTGTTGCGCAGCATTTCCTCACCACTGAGCATGAAGGGCACACCCTGTGAGGTCATCACGACGGTCTGTGCCAGCAGGTCGAGTCGAATGAGCTCGTCGTCACCGATGCCGGGGATGCTTGCCTTGAGCCTGTCCACGAGGCACATGTCGTCATGGCAGCTGACGTAGGCTATCATCTGAGTAGGCTCGTTGGCATAGGGGGCTTGGCTGTAATTCACCTTGTCATATTTCACGCCAGGATGATCGATAGCACCCACGATGCCGAACTTGATGCTCTCCTCATTACCCTTGACACCGCCAAGGAAGGCAGCTTTGCTGTCGCTGTCCCACGGACCGCGCAGGGCGTCGCGCATCTCGTCGCTGAAGGCGGCAATGCCTCTCATCTGGCTGATGTTGGCCTTCATGCCCAACTGTTCGTTGGGGATGGCGCATGAGCCTGCACTCCAGCCCTCACCATAGATGAAAATGTCCTGGGGCAGGGCAGTGCGGATGGCGTTCATCGTCTCAATGTCATGCACGCCCATCAGGTCAAAGCGGAAACCATCGATGTGGTACTCTTCTACCCAATACTTCACGCTCTCGATCATGAAACGGCGCATTCCCTCGCGCTCACTTGCCGTCTCGTTGCCGCAGCCACTGCCGTTGCTGTATGAGCCGTCGGCATTCTTGCGGTAATAGTAGTCGGGACGGGTGAGCTGGAAGTTGCTTCCGTCAATGTTCCATGTGTGGTTATACACCACGTCAAGGATGACCTTGATGCCTGCCTTGTGAAGGGCTTGCACCATCTGTTTGAACTCGTTGATGCGCACTTCGGGCTTGTATGGGTCGGTCGAATAGCTACCCTCGGGCACGTTATAGTTCACGGGGTCATAACCCCAGTTGTACTGTTGGTCGCCCAGACGTGTCTCATCGACCGAGGCGTAGTCAAACGACGGCAGGATGTGCACCGCGTTCACGCCCAGGTCCTTCAGATGCTGGATAGCACGTGGCTCGGTGAGGGCAAGGAATTTGCCCTTGTGCTCAATGCCGCTTGACTTGTCAATTGAGAAGTCCCTGTGATGCAGCTCATAGATAATCAGGTCTTGGGCTGGAATGTTGGGACGAACGTCAGTTTCCCATCCCTGCGGATTGGTCTTGGACATGTCGATGACAGCACCACGTTTGCCATTCACGCCGACGGCAGTTGCCCACACGCCGGCACACTCACCACGGAACTTGCCGTCATACTTCACGTCAAATGTGTAGAACTTGCCGTTCAGGTCACCCTTGACGGTCGCCTGCCACAGCGTGCCACCAGATTGAGAACGTGTCATCTTGACGGTCTTGGTCGGGGCCCCGCCCATGCCGTCATCATAGATGCGCAACGTCACCTGCTGGGCATCCTCATTGGTCTCTACCGAGAAGGCGCTTTCGGTGGGAGCGTATGTGATTCTGGTGTGAGCATTAATGGCCTGTGGCAAAGCAAGTGCCATGATAAACGAAATCAATAACGAGAGTTGTTTCATTGTCTTCCACTTTGTTTGATGAGTTCCTTCACGTGGCTGTTATACTCGTTGGACTTCATCAACTGCTCGATGGTCATGTGCATGCGATAGCGCCAGTAGTGACGAGGATTGGCAGGGATGTTGATGCGCTCGGCATCGGCATCCTGCAGACGCATTTTCTCATCGATAGCGAGCCAGTCCTGCAATGACAACAGGCACAGCATTGACGGGCAGTTGAGGTGTGCCCTCACGATATCATCGGCGAGCCATCCTGGCAACGGATGAGGTGCCGCGTCATTGTGCCACAGGGCCGTATTGTAGTACAGTTGTGCGCGTTCCCAATCTTCGTCCCACCACTGCCTCATCGTGGGCATGTCATGGGTCGAGATGGTAGCAACGCTGCGATAGGGGTTGGTGTTCAGGTTGCCGAACCTGATGTGGTTGTCCTTGGGCATCGACTGGATCTCAAGGCTCAGGATGCGCAACTCGTTCATTACCCATGCCACGCAGTCGGGCACCATACCCAGGTCCTCGGCACACACGAGCATACGGGTAGCCTGCACCAGTTTGGGCAGCTTCTTCATCGCCTCATGGTACCAGAAGTCGTTGTTGCGGTGATAGAAATACTCGTTGTACAGCTTGTTGAATGCTGCCTTGTCGTTGTCATAGAGTGCCTCATAGATGAAGTCAAACTGTACCGAAATGCGCGGGTGGAACAGGGCGGGATTCTTGCGGTCGCGAACGAACAGCACATCGCTGATCAGGGCATACAGTCCATCACGCAGCCAGATGTCTTCATCGCTGTCCTTACCCTGGAAAGCGGCTTCTACCTTGCGCTGGGTGTCATACTCGGGCTTCATGCGATAGATGTCGTCATGAACGCGCTCGACATATTTCTCGCGCACGGTGTCGGCCATCTTGCCGAAGATGCGGTCCAGCACCCAGTCGGCAATGAACGGTTGGGTCATCAGCTCCTCCTGGAAATTGAGGCCGTAGCTGCGGATTTCTTGGGCACTCATGCCTAATGACGGCGAGAATTGGCCCAGCAGACCGTGAACAGCATCAATGGGGATTTCCCAGATGCGGAAGAATCCCAGCACATGATCAATGCGGTAGGCGTCAAAGTATTGAGCCATCTTGCGGAAGCGTTTTACCCACCACTTGCAGCCATCGGCAAGCATGACGTCCCAGTTATAGGTCGGGAAGCCCCAGTTCTGGCCGTTGGTCGAGAAGGCATCGGGTGGGGCACCTGCCTGGCCGTTGAGGTTGAAGTACTTGGGCTCTACCCATGCTTCCACGCTGTCGCGGCTGATGCCGATGGGGATGTCACCCTTGAGGATGACGTGCTTGCTCTGGGCATACTTGTGAGCTTCCCGCATCTGCTTGTCAAGGTAGTACTGGATATAGTACCACAGGCTCACTTCCTTGTAGGCCTTAGTGCGCGGATTCTTCATGGCTGCCTGCTCCTCGTCGGTGAAGATGTGATGGCTGGGCCAACGCGAGAACGTTGACGTGCCATACTCGTCACGGTAGTGGCAGAAGGCAGCGTAAGGTACCAGCCAATCCTCATTAGCCGTGAAGAATGTTTTGAACTCATTGCTCTTGAGCACCTTGTCGCCCTCCTGCTTAAACAGCAGTCTGATGTAATCGCGCTTGGCATTATTCACGCGTTCATAATCAATCTGTGTCAGGGCATTTAGTTCCTTGCGTAGTGTCTCAAACTCTGCAACGCGTTTCTTGTCTTCGAGCTTGGGCAGTTGGCGCAGGTCCATGTACTGCGGGTGCAAGGCATAGATGCTGATGCTGTTATAGGGATAACTGTCACTCCAGGTGTGGGTGATGGTCGTGTCGTTGATGGGCAGTACTTGCAGGGCTCGCTGTCCCGTCTTTGCAACCCAGTCCACCATGAGCTTGAGGTCACCGAAGTCTCCCACACCAAAGCTGCCCTCGCTGCGCAGCGAGAAGATGGGTACCACGGTACCGGCCAGCTTGGCAGGGTAGAGGGGGAAGTAGGCCTGTTGCAGCTCATAGACGATGTGTTCACCCTCTTTCAAGACAGGGAGCAGAACCGTGCGGTTGTCACCGGTCTCCCAAATGGTCTCCTTGCCATTCTTGATGACAAACTTGAACTCGATGAATGCCGTCTTGAAGTTGGCACCATCCAGCGAGATGACCCACTCGTTGTGGTTGTGTTCAGTCATGTTCAGGGCTTTGGACTCGTCCCAGTCGCCCAGGGCGGGCTCGTTGCCGACGACGGCGAGCGTCTCACCCGTGCGCAGTTGCGGTGCTCTCACCTTCAACTGGATGATGGTGGCAAAACGACTCTTTGGGGCTTGTTGTGGTGTGCGCAGGGCTACACAGTCGGTAAATGCCGAACTGTACAAGTAGCTGTCGTCTGGCATATCATTCCAGTGGTCGTAGGTGATATAGCGGGTCGCTTTGGCGGCATTCAGGTCCAAGCGATGTGGAATGACCATCCACTCGTGTCGCTGCTCCTTGCCGTCGCGTTCTACACTGTAATAATAATCGATGTTTCCAGCCTTGGCGGGGACATCCATGTCACATTTCCATGTCTTGTCGCTGGTGGGCTTCATGGCATGGCTGGACACTTTCTCACCACTGGCAGCATCCACGATATTGAGTACCAGATTATCACCATACACGGTGCCATACTCGATGTTGAATCTTATTTTCATGATTAGTTCCAAGTTTTAAATTCTGAGTGTTGATTGATTAATAGATTAGGCTTTGCGCTTCTTGTCCTCGATGATAAAGACACAGGCGGCACCAACGATGAGCAGGATGCCTGCCAGCAGGAGCATATTGCCTTGAACGCTGCCCATCTGCACCAGCAGTACACCGCCCAGCGCGGCTGCAATAATCTGCGGAACGCAGATTGTGCAGTTGAACAGTCCCAGTGCTGTGCCCATGCGGCTACTGCCCTCAAAGGCATTGGTCACCATGGTGAAGGGCATGGCGAGCATGGCCGCCCAGGCGAAGCCGATCAGGAAGTAGGGTACAAACAGCATGTACTGGTTGTGGATGTAGGGTACCATGGCAAAGCCGATGCCACCGATGACGAGGCTCAACGCATAAGCCACCTTAATGTTCTTGAACTGCGGCAGAACCACTGCCCACAGTACACTGCCGATGGCTTGCACAGCAAACAGGATACCCACCCAGTTTCCAGCTTTCTGGTATCCCTCGCTGGCTGCATCGGTGGTTCCCCAGACGGTGTCGGCAATAGTTCCGTTGGTATAGGTCCACATGTACATGAAGGCCGCCCAGCAGAAGAATTGTACCAGCCCGACTTCAAAGAATACCTTGATGGCGTGCTTCTTCTGACCAGCACTCATTTCGGTAGCGGCTTTCTCGCTTTTTCCCTCAGCATTGGCAGCGGCATTGAATTCTGCCATCTCTTGCGGGGTGTATTCCTTCACGTTCATGATGGTGTAGATGACACACAGGATGAGGATTGCAGCACCCACATAGAAGGACCACTTCACGCTGTCGGGGACGACACCCTCGGGCGCTACATTGGCAATGCCGATTGCCGTGAACAGGAACGGGAAGATGTAGCCCACCAGCGAACCGGCGTTACACAGGAAGGACTGGATGCTGTAGGCTTTAGCCTTCTGTTTCTCGTTGACCATGTCGCCCACCATCATCTTGAAGGGCTGCATCGCCATGTTGATGCTTGTGTCCAAGAACATCAGTGCAATCAAGCCGAAGATCATGGCTCCAGCAATCGTCAGACCAAAGGAGCCAGCATTGGGCAACAGGCACATCACAATGACGGCCGCGGCAGCACCGATGAGCAGGTAAGGAATGCGGCGTCCCCAGCGTCCCAACCATGTCTTGTCGCTGAAGTAACCAACAAGAGGCTGTACCACCATACCCATCAACGGTGGCAGAATCCAGAAGTAGCTCAGGTTGTGGGGGTCGGCACCCAGCGTGGCAAAGATGCGGCTGATGTTGGCACTCTGCAGGGCATAAGCAATCTGCACCCCAAAGAATCCAAAGCTGATGTTCCACAGCTGGTTAAATCTTAAATCCGGTTTTGTTTTCATCATAGTGTTATTTTTTAATGTTAAGTGATAAATTCTATTTCAATTGGGTTAAGCACTTACAAAAATAACACTTTATCCTCCACTTTTATTTTAAATAATGTAATACATTTCCAAAAAAATAATGCAACCGATTGCATTGGGCATCGGTTGCATGGTCTCATTGATGGACTGGGAAATGTTCAGGCGCGGCGCAACAGGCGGGTGACGGGGCGGGTAAAAATGCGGTTGACAGCCCATGCCAGCAGGATGTCGATGGGGAGAATGAACCACACGATCAAGCCAGGTGCCGAGGCTCCCAGCAGGTCGGCAGCAACATAGTCATACACTCGTTGCACGCCGATATGGGCAAGCACGGGTGCGGCACAGTAGTTATACACCAGCGCGGCTATGCCTTGCAGCATGAAGATTTCAAAACTGATATCACCGAGCCATTGGAATAGTCTGGAAACCAATATCTTGCCGATAAATCCCTCTCGGTTGTCGTAGAGCTTGCTTGTCAACAGGATGGCTGCTACCGGAATCCACCACAGGACGGCATCACTCCAGGGCAACAGGGATGGATAGGAACGGAAGAGCATCACGCCAGATGACAATAATGCGATGGAAACCAGCTCGGCATCAATACCGTTAGCACTCTGTCCTAACACACTTGCCTTGCTTCGCTCCTGACACACGTGGACCAGTGTCATGCCGATGATGAAATCGATGAGTCGAACAGGCGGGAAAACATACAAGGCCGTGCGGCCATAGTCGTCGGTTCCCGCGAGTACGAGGATGTCAATGATAGCTAATCCGGCAATGATCAGCCCCTTGATGGGCAGTGGCAATGGCATGAACCGTCGTGCCAGTAGGGGATAGCACAGGTAGCAGAAGAGCAATGTGCTCAAGAACCATGAGAACTTGTTGTAGGAGAAGTAGATGGAATGGGTGAGCGACCAGCTGTGCAGCAGCGTGAAATTAAGTCCCAGGGTGATGGGCTTGATGACCAGCAATCCCAGTACTGCCATCGCCACAATCCACAACAGTAGCGTCAACCAGTGTAACGGGAATAGCTTAATAGCATGATTCCAGGCAAAACGACGATAGGAAGCCTTGTTGAGGTCTTCAAACGGGTGCTTCATGGCGAGCAGGAACCCGCTGGCCATCAGGAAGAAGGTGACGCCTGCCCAAGTCATTTCCTCAAATGAGCTGCCTCCCACATGGAAGAGTACGATCATCAGCGCAAACACGGCGCGCCAACCGTTGATAGTCCGTATCATTTGTCAGAAGTGGTTGAAAGTTTGCTTTGGATGTATTTGTTCACGGGTCGGGTAAAATAACGGTTTACTACCCAAGCGATGGGCAGTAGCATGGGCAGGGCGAACCATGCCACATGGTCATAAATCGGCCAACCGAGGTGTCCGGCGATGGGTGCTACCACATAGCCGAAAAGGCGGAATGCTACAAATTGCAGCACATAGACTTCAAAACTGATGCTGCCCAACCACTGTAAGGGCTTACACAGCAAGACCCGTCCGATGGCACCTTCCTGACCACTCAGCCAAGCCAGTGCTACCAGGACAGCCCCTTGTGGCAGTAGCCAGATGATGACGTCTTCCCAAGGTCGGATCCACGTGGTGGTCATGTTGACGGTGATGACAGCCGCCAGCAACAGCAATGCGGAGACTTCGATTACTGTCGCCACGCGGTAGCTCACACGAGGAAATCTCTCCTTGAGAATATGATAAAAGTGTGCTATGCCGAGCCCCACAGTGATGTCAAGCACGTGGGACAACGGGTTGACAAATACCGCTTCTCGCCTCGGGATGTCCAATGGCAGCAGGGTAGCACCCAGGGTGATGGCCAACAAGAGGACCAAGGCGACCTTGTGCCGCAGACGCCACCGCCCAAGCCAATGGGCCATGAATGGGTAGGCCAGATAGCAGAACAGCAAGGCGCACAGATACCATGCCACGGGATTGAGACCATAATGGATGTCGTGGACTGGTGACCACGAGTGCAGCAGCATCGCACTCATGGCAGTTCCTCCCCAGTCTATCCTCTCACCGGTAATCAACAGCGCGACGCCAACCAGTAACGCTAATCCCAGCCAGTGCAATGGATATAGCCGCAGGGCGTGTGACAGGGCAAATTGGCGGTATTCACGAGTCGTGACCTGTTCAAACGGGTGACGCATCGCGAGCAGCATTGTACTTGAAATGAAAAAGAAAGTCACACCCGAAACGGCGACGTTATATATCCATCCCACGCCACAGTGGAAAAGTACCACCGCGACTGCCATGAGTCCACGCCATGAGTTGATTGTCTTGATCAAGTCGTCTGTCTGATGTTCGCTGGTTAGAATATATCTGCTCGGGATTCTTGGATGTCCCGATATCATCATGCGAAATTACAAACATTTGTTTAAAGAACATCAAAAAACTCAAATTATTTCTACAAAATTGACGTCGCCGTTGCCATTAAAGCCGCCTTTTTGGTGCTTGGTTTACACAAAATTTGTATTTTTGCACCCGCAAAATGAGTAATGAGCAGTAACGACAACAACAATAAAACGACAAGCCGAGGTTCTAAGTTTCTGAAAGACATCGGGATATATGCCATAGGTGCTATCGGTTCCAAGGTCATCACGTTCTTGATGGTGCCCTTGTACACTTATTTTGTGCACGATACCTCCGACTTTGGCTACTATGACGTGTGCCTCACCGTCTGCTTCCTGCTCATGCCCTTCGTGACGTTGCAGTTGCGCGATGGTGCCTTCAGGTTCCTGCTCGACTGTGACGACGAGACACGCAGGCAACGCATCGTCACTTTCGTCAGCCGCACGATGCTCTCCACGATGTCGCTTGCTCTGCTGGTAACCATTGTGCTTGCTCTGACGACCCATATAGCTTACCTGGGCTATGTCTTGGCTCTACTGGTCGCCATGTCGTTGCAGGAGGTCTTTTCACAGGTCTTCCGTGGACTGGGCAATAACCGTGCCTTTGTCATGGTGGGTATCTTGTCGGCACTGGGCATCGGCTTGTTCAGCGTGCTCTTTGTCGCTGGCTTGGGTTGGGGCATCAAGGGCGTCTTCCTTGCCAATATACTTGCCCGAATTCTGGCCTTGGCCTTCGTCGAGTTGCGAGTGAACCTGATTTTCAAGTACACTCGCTGGTCGCTCAGTTCATGGGATGTCGGGAAGGACATCCTTCGCTACACCTTGCCCTTGCTGCCTGGCTCGTTGTGCTGGTGGATTACCGGTAGTAGCGAACCCTTGTTTATCAAGCACTTCATCGGCTTGGATGTCAATGGCGTGTATGCCGTCGCCATGCGTTTCACGGGCATCATCAGCACGCTGGCCATCATCTTCTACCAGGCATGGCAGGAAACGGCTATCTTGCAGTACAATAGCCCTGATCGTGACCGATTTTTCTCCAAGATGTTCAATGGTTACATTTTCCTGTTGGCGACGATACTGGTGGGCTATGTGTTCCTGCTCAAGGTCAATTATTGGTGGCTTGTGGCTCCCGAGTACCAGTATAGCCTTCTCTTCATCTATCCCCTTGGCGTGTCGGCGGTGATATTTGCCGTTGCTGCTTTCTTTGACATGGGGTACCAGTGTGCCAAGGATACCAAGCGCACGCTGCCCGCCATCGTCCTTGCCGCCGTGGTCAATGTGGTGCTCAATCTCACCCTGATCAGGCTGATCGGCGTCTATGGCGTGATCCTGACCCAGATTGTGACCTATCTTGTGCTGGTGGTCTATCGCTGGCACGACATGAAGCGATATTTCGTCCTGAAAATTGATGTGCGTGTCGTTGTGCCCATCGTTGTCATTCTGGTGAGCGCGGTGCCCTTCTATTTGAGCTCCAACTCATGGTATGACATCGCCTTCATGTTGGCGTCACTGGCGATTATCGCATGGAGCAGTGACCGCGAGATGCGCGAGATGCTGCTCTCAAAAATCCTCAAAAAACACAGAGAGACAAAATAAATCCCGCCTATCTGCGTTTATAGGGTAAATACAATATTGTTTATACCGTTATGAAATCAAGATTTCTCATCGTGATGATTGCAGCGGTCACGCTGTTGTCATGTACTTCATCTAAGGATAACACCCTTGCTTATTTCAATAACCTGGGTGATGCCACCAGTGGTGTTTTGCCCAATGTTCAGGGTAATTATCCCGTCAGGCTTCAGCCCGATGACGAGCTGGTTATTTCGGTGACGTCGGCAGTGCCCGAGGCTACCGCCATCTATAACGTGCCGATGAACAATCCCGCAACCCGTTCATCCTTGCTCACGGCGACCAATCCGCGCTCACAGACCTATCTGGTTGACAATCAGGGCTATATTATGATGCCCAAGTTGGGACGCATCGCCGTCGGCGGCAAGACGACCGAGGAGGTGAGGGAATATATCACCGAGCAGGTGGCTAAGGACGTGAAAGATCCGTTTGTGCGTGTCGAGATCGTGAACTTCGGTATCGATGTGCTGGGCGAGGTGAAGAATCCTCATCGCGTGGTCACGGGACAGCAATACTTCACCGTGCTTGATGCCCTGGCTGCGTGCGGTGACCTCACCGAGTATGGCAAACGTGACCGTGTCTATGTCATCCGCACCGAGGGCAACCAGCGCACCTATCACCGTCTGGACCTCACCAGCAGCGAGGTTTTCTCGTCTCCCTATTTTTACATGCAGCAGAATGATGTCGTCTATGTGGAACCCAACCAGATCCGCATCGACAATTCCAAGTATAACCAAAATAACGCTTTCAAGTTGTCGGTCATCTCGACCATCGTGAGCGGTGTGTCGGTCATCGCATCGCTCATCATCGCTCTCGCAAGATAATTATTTTAAGAATCAGACATGGCAAAATTCAATACACCGCCCACTGCTCAGCAAGAGGAGCAGATTATTGACTTCAGTGCATTCGTCCGCAAGTATAAACGATACTGGTGGCTCTTCTTGTTGTCGCTTGTGGCTTGCATTTCGCTGGCGTTCCTCTACTTGAGGTCGGCCCAGCGTGTCTATAATGTCAAGTCAGTAGTGCTGATTTCTCAGGACGACAATGGCAACGGAGCCGGTACTAACTTGCTCAAGAGCATGAAGCTCATGGGGCAGGGTAGCAAGGTGGACGACGAGATGGTTGTATTCTCGTCCCAGGAGCTGTGTGCACAGGTCGTCAAGCAGCTCAAGCTCAACCGTTCTTATATCGAGGACAAGGGCTGGTTCAAGGCTAAGCGTGATCACTACAACAGTTCTCCCGTCGAGATTGTGGCTCCCGAGGAGTTTTTTGATACCTTGACGACTTCCTTGAAGTTCAAGATTGACATTGACAAGGAAGGGAAGGTGGATATTGAATCCAAGTTCCGCGACAAGAAGATGGTTGACGTCAAGGAGGCTACACTGCCGGTCACGGTCAAGACCCCCTTCGGCAGGTTTGCCTTCCAGATGTCTGATGACTTCAAGCCCGGCAAGGAACGCCACATCACAGCGAGTGTCTATGGCAACCAGTTCCGTGCCGAGCAACTGAACCGCCGCATCAAGATCAAACTGGCGACCAAGAAGTCTAACGGCATCAACCTGTCGATTGCCGAGACTAACAAGTCGCGAGGCATCGATATCCTCAACAGGCTCATGGACCTGTACAACGAGCGTGGACAGCGCGAGAAGGACGAGGAGGCCATCAATACCGCCAAGTTCATTGACGAGCGACTGGCTCTTATCTATAAGGGCTTGGCAGGCAGCGAGGCAGATATCGAAGCGTTCAGGCGCAGGAACAACATGATCCACTATGAGGTGCAGGTCAAGAGTGCCATGGCCAAGCAGGAAATGGCAGACAATGCCATCGTCAAGCTGGAAACCAACAAGCAGCTGCTGGGCATGTTGAGGGACTTCCTGGCCGACCCCAAGAACAAGCATTCCTATATCCCCTTTGATGTGGACTCCAGTGCCGCATCGGGTTCTATCAAGGCTTATAACAGCTTGCTGACCAAGCGTCAGGAGCTGGAACAGAGTGCTAAGGGCGACAACCAGGCCCTCAAGCAGATTGACGAGCAGATGGAAACCTTGCACGCCAATATCCTGAAAGGTGTCAATACCTCAATCAGGGGTATCAATGTACAGCTCAACAAGGCCCAGAGCCAGACCAATTCGGTCAACAACGACATGAGCAAAGTGCCCTCGGTAGAGCGTGAGGCCCAGGACCTGTATCGTCAGCAGGCTATCCAGAACACCCTCTATACCTTCCTGCTGCAGAAGCGCGAGGAGAATTCCCTGGTGCTGGCAGCAACTACGCCCAAGGGCAAGATTGTCGATCACGCTTTCGCCCAGCACTCGCCCATCAGCCCCAACAAGATGATGGCACTCGCCCTGGCACTGATGGCCGGACTGATGCTGCCCTTGCTGTTGGTTTACCTGAAAGACCTGTTCACGACCAAGTTTGCCAACCAGGAAGAGCTGGAGGAGATTACTCAGGTGCCCTTCATCGGCCACATCCACCACAATCGCCACAAGACTCAGCTCGTGGTCAAGGACGGCAAGACGTCGTCCATCGTCGAGCTGTTCCGTTACATCCGCAACAACCTGCAATTCCTTCTCAACAAGGAGGAGGACAAGGTCATCCTGGTCACCAGCAGCGTCAGTGGCGAGGGCAAGTCGTTCATCAGCACCAATATCGCTTCCTCGTTTGCCTTGCTGGGCAAGCGCGTGGCGTTGGTCGGCATGGACATCCGTTCGCCCAAACTGGCCCAGATGCTTGACCTCAACGAGATGCCTGGTGTGACATCTTATCTCTCGCGTGGTGATGTCACCCTCGACCAGATTGCACAACCGTGCAAGGAAGTCAAGGGCATGGACGTCTTTGTCGGTGGTGCTATTCCGCCCAACCCCTCGGAGTTGTTGCTCGGTGACCGCGTGAAGGACTTCTTCCGCGACCTGCGTGAGCGTTATGACGTGATTATCGTGGATTCGGCACCTGTTGCCCAGGTGAGCGACAGTTTCGCTCTGGACAAATACAGCAACGCCACTGTCTATGTGACGCGTGCCAACTACACTCACCGCAACTTCATCAAGTTCATGAACCGCATAGCCGCCAACAAGCAGCTCAAGAACATGTGCGTCGTCCTGAATGACACCAAGCCCTCGGGTGACAACACCTACGGCTACGGCATCAGCAATTCCAAGGACGAAGATTAACCCACCCACACTACTGTCTCAGATAGATGGATCGAGTCCTCATATTGGCGACGTTAGGCTTTGCGCTGATGTTCTTCATCGCGCGGGCAGGGACACGCCTGACCAAGGCTCGCGTGTATGAGATCATCATCGCCATCTATACGTTCTCGGTCTGCTTCACACGACTGTACTTGCCTGTTCTCAAGGTGGGAACCGAAACCGAAGGCTCATTTGGCGCCAGTTTGGCCATCTGGCCGTTTTATGCACTGTCTGTCGTGTTGATCTGGATCATTGCTCGTGAGAAACAATGGCGCATCCGTCGGCCTAACTTGTGGGTGTTCTTCACCTTTCTGGGCTATGCCGTTTACACTCTGGTCAATCCCTATGACGTGTCACGGATGCAGACTGTGGTTGCAGTCTTCTACCTGTTGTCATTTGCGATATTCATGTATCTGTTTGCCAACAGCTTCTCGGTCAAGAGTGTCATTGATGGCATTTTCATGGGACTTGCAGTGACTGTTGTCTTACACTTCATCTTGGCTATACTGTATCCTGTCTTGGATATGGAGGTGGCAGTCAAGCTGTTTGACAGTGATGCGGCCAATCGCAGTGATGACCGTGCTGGCGCTGTGGGTACAATGGGACATCCCAACGTGCTGGGAACCTATGTCTCTTATTATTTCTGTTTCTTCATCGGTTGCTTTATCACGGCATACAAGCGGAGGACGAGTGCAGTGTTTGCCGCTATCGCTTTCCTTGTTATCGTCTTGAGCGCGAGCCGCAGCGCTCTTGCTTCGGCGGTTTTTGCTCTACTGGCCATCGTGGTGTTCTATGTCTATCGCCGCTACAAGCTGTTGAGTCTCCAGAGCATTCTCAAGGGAATTGTCCCGCTGGGCATTATCATCGCCCTGTTGTTGACGGGTCCCTTGAGCTTTCTGTTCAGTGATGCCGATAACCTTGACGAGATGACGACCTCACGACTGATGCACTACTACTGTGGCTATGAGATCTTTCAAGATCATCCGTTGGTGGGGGTAGGCCTGAATGATCACTTGAATTATCTTGTTGAGAATGGCTCGGCGATGATGTTTGAACAGATCTTTGATGCTGCCGACATCTATCAGCCAGAGGAGTTCATGTTCTCCAATCCCATCCACAACATCTGGATTATTCTGATCACCGAATTGGGGTTGATAGGATTCTTGCCCATCCTGTGTTTCGTGTTCTGGTATATCGGCACATTCAAGCGGCGCACCCGTCTGTCGCAGAACCGCTATTACAATATCTTGAACATTTCGGGGCTGGGTGTGATCTGTTGTCTGCTGGTGCAAGGCAACAGTGACTGGGCTCCGTTGACACCCCAGGTGTTGAATCTCTCGCTCATGTTCATCGCGTTGTCGCTCAATCGCCATTATGCTGCCGAGGTGCATCCCGAGTTTGAGTCGGTCGAGGCATCTAAAAGGCATCTCATTGAGGATACCGAGCAGGAACAGGAGACGGTAAATCCCACCACACCCCAGCTGGCATGAGAAATCCCTCACATCACATCTTGTTTATTGCCACTGAGTATGCTGCCGGTATGAGACCATACGCCAGCACCATCATCCATTCGCTGTGGCAGCAGGGCGATCATGTGCTCATTGTCGCCAAGGAAGACAGCGTCAAGCGCGATCTGGATGACTTGCCTAGCGACAGTGTCACATGGGTGGACTATCCCACAGCAAAGTGGCAGAAGCTGGCTTTCAGGTTCCATCCCTCACGATTAATCAACCGTATTGATCAGTTGATCGCCGAGCAGGGCATTCGGCTTATCTATTGCCTCACGGGAGAACTCATCCTTGTTAACCACATCAAGCACTTGCAGCGCATGGTGCCTGTCCTCTATACCATTCATGATGCCATGAGCCATGATTCCAAGTTTGAAGGACTGGTGACATGGCTCAAGCACAAGTTGCTGATTGCGGGTCCGCAGCGACGTCTCATCAAGTCCACGACCTTTCAAGTCACTAACAGCAAGTCGCAACAGCAACTGGTCAAGGAACGTTACCCCTATCACAAGGTTTTTTATGCTCCGTTTCCCTCATTGATTACCCAAGAAATCTCCCGCGGTAATGCAACGGTTCCCGAATTGGGCAACCTCGGTGAGGGTTATATCCTTTTCTTCGGCAACATTCAGCTTTATAAGGGTGTACACCTGCTCTATGATGCCTATCTTTCACATCCCGAACTCCAGAAACGGCCACTGGTGATTGCTGGTTCAGGGTATATCTATTTCGAGCGACGCAGCGACGAATCAAGGATCGTTTTTATCAACCGCTATGTTGAAGATGTCGAGGTGAAAGATTTGATAACCCGTGCTGCCGTTGTCGTTTACCCCTACATCTCGGCCACACAGAGTGGAGTGGTGAGCATAGCATCCTATTTCGGTAAACCCATGGTACTGAGTGATGTGCCATATTTCATCCAGACCTGTAGTGGCTATGAAGGTGTTGAGTTCTTCACCTCTGGGGACAGTAATGCTCTTGCTGCTGCTGTCAATCGCTCGCTACATTCGACAGGATCGACAGCCCACCTGTATCGTCAAGAGTACGCCTCAGAGGCTATGCGTGAAGCCCTCGAAAGCATTTTTGTCACGATTCTTGGCTGATTCTTGAATCTTGCCAGGCTGTGATTTGCTGCATTCAAGAATAAACACTATCTTTGTCACCGAGTCTAACGGAAAAAGAATGAAATGGCTATGAAACAGTTCTTGAAATATACCTGCCTGCTTGTGCTTGTAGGCGCGACTGCACTGACGTGCCAAGCTCGAGTCATTAATATCGAAGTCAACAGGATCAAAGGCGACTTGGTTATGAACCTGCGTGAGCAATGTGCACAAGCGGCTTATACTGATACGGTGGTACTCAACTTCGGCAAGGGCGAATATATCGTTGATGGAACGATTGAGTGCAAGTGTAATGTGATAATCAAGGGAATGGGTCGCGACAAGACGACAATCGTCTTCAATCAAGGTCATGACCGCAATGGCTTCAAGGCCTATACGTCAGATGCTTTTTTCAAGATTGTCGGCAAGCCAAGTCAGCAGATTGGCGTGTCGATTACTGACATCGGTTTCGGCATCAAGAAGCATGACGGCATCTGGTGGTCCGAGCGTGAACGCTATGCTGTGAAAATCTATCACGCCAATCGTGTAGATGTGCATAATGTTGACAGCTACCTGGCCGATGCTTATATCACCAACCTTGACCTGCATGTGTGCTCTAATGTGAGTGTGACTGATTGTGTGTTTACCAATTATAATAATTGCGAGACTGGCGGTTGCTTGTGGATAAGGGGTGAAATGCATAATATCACAGTCAAGCGCAACAAGTTCTATAAATACGGAAAAGATGAGACGCTTGCCATATATGACAGACTGGTTGACCACACTAAGGAATATGTGCGTGGAGTGGCAAACCGCACCAATATCTGTGTGGAGGACAATGAGTTTCATTATGGTGGTTATCCTGGGAAAAAATTGGACCCTGAGGCAAATTGCGGTATGATTTTTTCGCTTTTTACCGAGAGCAACCAGAGCAAGGATCGCTGCACCACCCGTAATTTTCATTTGAGCAACAACAAGTTCTATGTTGATGAAGTGACAACACGTTGCATTTTTATCGGTTTCAATCCTGCTGACTGGCATGAGGATATCGTTGTTGAGAACAATCAGATTATCAATACTTCCATCAAGCGCGATTACAATTTTTATCATCAAGATATAGAGGTACATGATGCCAGTTCCTGCCCTGACACCATCCGCATCCTGAACAATACTGTCAGGAATGAGAATGTGGTTATCAATCCCAGTGGTAGCAGTGCCTATACTTTCTTGCGCGTTCATGGAGGAAATCTTTTGGTTCAAGGGAATAGAGTTGTTAATACAGCATTGAGAAATCCCAGCAACGGAAAAGCTGCTGGTGTTCGAGCATTATGGTGTGGTGCCGAGGGCGGAAATATCACAATGAAAGATAATGTATTCAAGGGCGTTTACTACACAGGATTTTTCAGCTCAAGTAAGGGTGCTGATTTAGTTAATTTCAATGCTTATAACAATTATTTTTCTGGTGACACAAGAATTTATTGCAACAACATCAAGCAAGTTCACATCAATTTCACAAGCAATACATTAGTCAGTGATAACTTGAATTTCTTCTTGGAGGAATTTGCTGATAAGGGTTCTGTCGTGTTCAACAATAATGATGTCACAGTAAAGGATGGTAAAGGTCAGTTTATGACGCATTGGTCAAAACAGCCGTTAAGCAAGATGCGCTTTGAAAGACTGGAAGTCAGGGACAATGTCCTGCGTGGTGTCAAGAGTGACAGTGACTTGTTCCGTAATGTCACTAATGTGAGGAAGCGCAAGGTATCCAACAACAAGATATCCCGTTGATTTTGGTGGGAACAATGAAGATACTGATTATCAATTGTATACTCTCGACTGCCGAGAAAGGGGTCATCACTCCCAAAAAGTCCATTTGGGATTGCATGATCAGCACCTTTGCGCGCGGTTTTATCGAGTTGGGGCACAGTGTCACCTTGCTTGCTTCCGCCGAGTTCAAGCCTACTGATGATGAGACATTGCCATTTGAGGTGGTTTATTTCCCATCCCGTTTACCAAAGGTTTTCAAGCCAGATTTGTTGCCTTGGCCTAAGGGGATGCATTCGTGGCTCAAACAACATGTAGCAGACTATGATCTGGTGATTTCCAGCGAGACGTTTCAGATTCCCACCTTGATGGCATCGGGCATTTGTGCTCCCAAGTTGCTCATCTGGCAAGAGATGGTGCGTCATCAGCGGTTGTTGTTCAAATTGCCGTCTCGCCTCTGGTATAATGCTATTGTACCGCTTTTCATGCGTGACGTGA
>Ga0247611_10001759_pt1 | contig 37845 bp, 45 predicted proteins | sample 177DNAGHGhighgp2_FD_192422 | JGI IMG/M metagenome (GOLD analysis project Ga0247611, IMG submission 192422) | Sheep rumen microbial communities from Palmerston North, Manawatu-Wanganui, New Zealand - 1770 DNA GHGhigh gp2 | ecosystem: Host-associated > Mammals > Digestive system > Stomach > Rumen... | reverse complement strand
GCCTTAATGATAATTATATGTATATCTTTATAGGCGATTATATAGATAGAGGAATAGAAAACGTAGAGGTTGTAAAATTCCTTATTGAAATATCTAAGAAACCTAATGTACTTCTTTTGGAAGGTAATCACGAAAGATGGTTGTGGATATATGCACACGGTGGCACAGGACGCTCCAAAGAATTTGAACTCATTACCAAACCACAGTTACGGAGCTCTAATATAGACATTAAAGATATTAGACAGTTATATAGAAAACTTGGTCAGTGTGCTTGGTACACGTATAACGATAAAGAGGTTCTTGTTACTCATGGTGGTATTGCTACTATGCCGAAAAACTTAGGCACAATAGCTACAGACCAGTTTATTAACGGTGTAGGTACTTATGAACAGTCTGAAACAGTGGCGGATACTTGGATGGAAACTACCAATGCTAACCAGTATCAGATATTTGGACATAGAAATACACACAATAATGATATACAAATGTGTGATAGAGTATTTAATCTGGAAGGTAAGGTTGAATTCGGAGGTAATCTCAGAATCGTAGAATTAGACAATGAAGGATTCCATACGGTTGAAATTAAAAACGATGTATTTAAGGCTCCAGAAGCCGTTGCAGCATCCAAACAGATAATGGATTCACCTGTAACAGATGTGGTTGTGAAATTACGTGGAAATAAATATATAAAGGAAAAACAGTTTGGCAATATATCTTCGTTCAACTTCACAGAAAAAGCCTTTTATGATGAAATATGGAATGCTCAGACTGTATTGGCAAGAGGTCTTTATATTAACACAAATACAATGAAGGTTGTAGCAAGAGGTTTTAACAAGTTCTTCAACATTAACGAAAGACCTGAGACTAAATTTGAAATGTTGCAATACACATTACAATTTCCAGTTACTTGTTATGTGAAAGAGAACGGTTATTTAGGTCTTGTTTCATATAACGAGGAAACAAATGACTTGTTTATAACGTCAAAATCGGACCCTACAGGAGATTTTGCAGAGTGGCTTCGTGATGCCATAAATACACAAATGACGGAGACAACTCGTAATCAAATGAAGGACATTTGTAAAAACGAAAATGTTACTTTTGTATTTGAGAATGTGGATATGAAAAACGACCCACATATTATAGAATATCCTGAAAATAGATTATATTTACTTGCTATTATAAAGAATGATATAAAGTTTGCACAGTATGGATATGAAGCACTTGTAAAGATAGCAAACGACCTTAACATTAAGGTGAAGACTAAGGCAGTTGAATTAGCGGATTGGGATGAATTCTATAACTGGTACAATGAAGTGAGTGACCCGGATTATGAGTATGAAGGTCGTAAGATAGAAGGATTTGTAATAGAAGATTCCGCTGGATACATGGTTAAGGCTAAGCTGGATTACTATAAATTCTGGAAGTTTATGCGTGGAATAGCACACACTACATTAAGATGTGGTTATATCACGAGAACAGGTGCCCTTACCAATGCCTTAGCTAATGATTTCTACGGGTTCCTTAAAAAGTTATACGAAGAAACTGATAAAGAGCAGCGTAAGTTAATTCCTAAAGATATTATATATCTTAGAAATCTTTATTACAAATCATTAGAACAGGTAAATGAGTAAACTAAATTTAAACAAGGGTTTTTACAACCCTTTTTTTTTTTTTTGTTAAATTATAAAAATATGTATAAAATTTCAAAAAATACTTGACTTTTTATGTTTTATGTTGTATAATATTATTGTAAGGAAAACAAAGTATGTCAGTTATTTGGAGGTACAGATTATGGAAAAGAAGATTACATTACAGGATATGAGTTATGTTGTAGAGCATATTAAGACCCCATATGCGGAAGCCAACCACGAGAAGTATACATATGTATTTACATCTGGACACAGACTTGTTATTTACGAGACATTTGGTAAGCGCCCTTATATGGGTTCGTTTTACGGAGTTAACGGTACTGCTGGAGAGGTTGGCGCCTATGAGACAGCACAGGATGTTCTGGACGAGTTCAACAGACTTCTTGGTACTAATGCCATTAGAGCAGATATCATGGAAAACTTTGTAGCTTAAATATTAATTTACCTACTTGACTTTTGTATATTTATGTTGTATAATATAAATATACAAAATTGTCAGGAGGTTTACATATGTACATATATAAAAGACAGAAAAATAAATGTCACTTAATAGATTGTGTGGCAAGTACGGATGAATTTGTAATCGAAGAGAGATTACTTAAAATAATAAGAAAGGAGAAGGATTTACAGGATATTACAAGTGTGAAATCTAAGTATAATGGTTTATATACTGTTTATTACTTCGGCGGTACATTTGCACTTTTAACGTGTGAGTACCTATTGAACGAGGATGGAACAGTAAAAACACAATCGCCACTAACCACTGTATAAAAAAAAATTAACGCTAGAAGTTATGGAGGTAACATCAATGAGAGACTGTTTTAACATTAAGCAGGGAATGATATTTTGGGTAGATGATTTGTCCACAGAAGAAAGTGTACTGTTTCATGGAGAAACTACACCAAAGAAACGTAGACCTTGGGTTATTATAAGTAATGACACTTGTAATAATAGTTGCAAAACTGTTACAGCAGTTCCAGTTTATACACATAATGGAACTACCCGACCTACTCAGGTATGTTTTGACTGGGACGGTAAGACAAGAGCTATTCTGTGTGAAAACGTTACATCAATTCCTAAAACATTAATAGATAACAGAGGTTATGCCGGCTTTCTTTCCCCTAAGATATTTAAGCAGGTACAGGCTGCTATGATAACACAAATATCTTCCAGTTATGAGTATGAAGAAATAACAAATGCTATAAACAATAGTGTGAATATTATTTTACAGTCGATGGATATGAAATCCATTGTTATGGAACGTATTTGTGATATGCTTACAGGAGCCAACCGTTATAGCGCTAATATCACTACGGAGTCAACAGAAGTAAACGCGGCTCCTCTTAATACTGTACATAACCAGGTTAGCAACGTTCTTAACACAACTCGTGAAGAAGAATCCATTGTGAACATACCTAAAAGAAGTTGTTCTGAGAAGTCGTCCTGTGAGGATGATGTAACAGTGCCTAAGAAACATCATAACTACCCCAAGAGTAGAAAAGTTGGTAGTCGCAGAATGAGTATAGAACAGACTATGGAATTTTATTTAGATTTTGCTAAATGTTCTCCTGACGAATTACATCAGAAATGGAAAGAGTATGGCATAACTGCGGATAGAACTTATCAGAGTAAGAGAAAGTATGTGGCTAAACAAAGACTTGAAAAAGAAGGACTGCTTTAATGGACACAAACTATTTTAGGTATTACAATATAAATCCTAAAAACAGAATAACCCAAGATTGCGTGATACGTGCCTTATGTCTATTTTTGGGGAAGCCGTATAACGAAATTTTAGCCGATTTGATACAAATATACAATAATACAGGGTTCCACATAGCGGACCCTGTATGTTTTATGTACTATCTTCGTACAAATCATACTAACATACAAAAATATAATGTAGATTATAATAAACGGTTACAGCTTAAAGATTTATGTGATTATCTAACAACACAAAATAATAGGGAAAGTTGTCAAGGTGATACACAAAATCACAACGAATTTACAGGTATTACCCTTAAAAATTGTGAAAAAATACTTGTTTTATTAGAGAACACCCACTTGACTTTTGTCGAAAATAGTGTTATAATAGATACGTGGAATTGTAGTTGTTTAAGAATAGTCTCATACTTTGTATTTCTATCGGAGGATTGATAGAATGATATTGCTCTATCATTAGGAATAGAAAATTGGGATACTTTCTTAAACAACTATATTCTTTCTTCAAGAATGCTACGATGCCGTTAAACTAAAACTTTAAAGAAGGAGATGTTTTTCCTATGATAAAAATACTATTTAGAAATGAAGAAGGTTTACCCGAAATTGTATTTTCGGACCGTGTGTATATAGACCCGAATGCCCCTACAGATATTATAATAGCGGTAACTGATTATGATATCGATATTCGCATCAGATTTAAGGATACAGAGGAAGCAGACTCCTTTTTAAATGATATTCTTTTCGAATGTGATAAAGTAAATCTTAAAGAGATAGCAGACGATAACCCTGAATTAGAAGTAACTATCGAAGAGAACGAGGAATCGTCTGATTTTTATGATATGTTGGATAACGCATTAAATGATTATTATGAAAATATGGAGAACGACGAAGATGGGAAAGAAGCCTAAACATAAAACAGAAGTAACTGCCTTTATTAATGATGAAAATAATTGTGATGTACTAATGTCCGGTACACCTGATGATTTACTGGACTGCATATGTGCAATAATTAAATCTTTAGCCATACGTCTTACAGAAGAGCCTGATATGATAGAACTTCAAAAAGAAATGAATGTTCCTGATGATATGTTACAATCGTATTTAATTACAATGCTTATGGGAGAGATGATGGATATATTGGGTGACGTTACTCCTATAATTGCTAAATTTGAGGTTGACCCAGAAGTAGACGGTAACACTACTATAGAAGAATTAATTAATAGATTTACAAATTCTTCTATAAATCATTCAGAAACCAATGAACCGGAGGAACTAATACCCGAAGATGCAGCCAATAGTTTAGATTTTGATGGGTTCTCTTCCGAGGAGGATAGCACCGATGAATAATATAGCAGGAATAGGTAACAAGGTAACACAATTTAATACTGGAGCTGTACGGGATATACAAGAAGATAAAGGTCGATTGGATTTGATGCCTCTAAGTGTTGTCGGAGAATTATATGCTACATATCGTAACGAACTCTGTGCTATATCAAAAAAGTCCGAAACTGATTTAATTGTAGAAATCTTTAATAATTTGGATAGCTACATATATACAGGTGACCATACACTATTATTACGTTCCTTATGTAATTTTATATTTATGTCTGTAGAATGGTGTGATTATGTTGAGTACGACAGGTTGCCACACGCAATGTTAGATGTTTCTCTACACTACAAAAGAGGACTTGAAAAGTACGGGGAACGCAATTGGGAAAAAGGCATTCCTTTACATAGTTATATTGATTCCGGTACAAGACATTTTATAAAGTGGTTGGCACATTTCGATGACGAAAGACATGATTTAGCCTTTATATGGAATCTACTTTGTTGTTGTCATACACAACAAAGAATAGATAATGATTCCTTATTGGATTTACCTTTTTGTAAAACAGATAAATTCAATGCTAATTCACACGTAGATACAACAAACATAAAACTAAGAAGACTTGGTTGGACGGAGGATTATGACTAATGAAAGCAAGAACTGGTAAAACATACACACAATATCAATTAGAACAAATGATTGATAAGATTGAGAAGGATTATGAGAAACAGTGGAATGATAGGTTGGAGGAAATACGTGAAACTACCTTTGAACAGGTAAAGGTAGATATGTGGGCACAGTTTATGAGTATTGCTATGGCTACATTAGAAAAGTTTAACGGTTTTACAGAAGAGCAGACTAAGGAGTTTTATAATAACTGTATAGCTTTAATGAATGTTATGAATGCAAAACCTCTTGGAAAAGATTTCACACCGCAGGACACTATCAATCATGTAAAAGAAACAACTGGAATAGATTTAGACAATATAGAGCAGGTATAATCTTTCGAAAATTTTAGTAAATAATAATTATACAAACAAACTCTTGTGATTAAAGTAGTATTTTATATACTTTAATTATAAGAGTTTATTTTTTTTGTGAGGGGAGATATTATGAATAATTTTGACATATATATTCCTATTGATGTTCGTGGGCCTATTAAAACGGGTGCCAGAGCCAACATACAAATGAAAGCAAGTAATAACCCAGCTATTATGTTTCAACTGTTTACAGGACCATTTCCTTTAATGTTAGATGATGCAAGTAGTGTTAGTATTGCCTTTACAAATGAGGATAACGTAAGTGTTAAAGGTTCTGGAACCTTGCAAGTAGTTAATCCACATAGAGGAACCATAAGTTATGTACTTGCAAAGGGTGATATAACTAAATCCGGTTTACATACGGTTACATTAGGTATCACTACGGATACATCATTTTTTACAGTACAGACAGTTATATTTGCTCAAGACATTAGTGACTCCTTGTATCAAGCACTAACTGGTGAAGATGATAGTGGAAGTTCTGGACCAAATTGTGCATATACATATAGTGACGATTTTCCGTGTGCTTACTATAATCCATATTGTAGGTTATGTCGTAGATGTAAGTGGGTATGGGAGAACAATACATATCCTAAGCCATTATGTTTTGAAGAAATTAAAATGTGCAAGAATCCATTTGTTACACCACCTATTATTAACTTTGCTAATTTGCCGAACGAATACGAAAGAGCTAATTATCCAACAATGATGAATGATGACGGCGAATTAGTTATTTGTATAGATGATGTACATTATGTATGTGATATTGGTCAAGACGGAGCTATTTATCTGAAAGATAAGGCAGCGGAAGTTCCTGCAGCATTAATTGGATTATATTTAGGTGCTAAAGCAATACCTTACTATAAAATATCAGAAAAAGTTACAGATGATGACTTTGATATAAACTCATTATTTGGAAACTAATAAGAAAAGGAGTGTTATACAGAATGGGATATATTACATCGGACCATCTAATTGAATATGATGCCAAGATAAAACAGTATATTCAAACACAGATAACAAGTGCTACATCTTCTTACAGACAGCAAATTTCTGCGTTAACTGCAACTGTAGCAGATTTAACGGCAAGATTAGATGCTTTAGAAAGTAGTAGCACTAATAATACAACTACGTCAAGTACAACGGCAGCGCCTGTATTACGTTCGTTATCTAAAGGTAGTACTTTATTATCTGTTGGTAATGACAATGATAGTAACGATAATGATAGTGGCGTTTCTTTACGTTCTATACAACCACAGACAATTGTTGTACAAGAGGATATACAAGAAGATTATGTTATATACGACCGTGTCATTAGTCCTAACGAAAACGCACAATATAGAAATATTGTTGTAACATCAGACGATAGGTCCAATAGAATTTGGTTTAGTATCTGGAAAACATTTGACGACAGAAGTCTTAAAGACGGTAAAGAGATTAATATTATATGGGTGAATGCCGACGGTGGTAAGGGCGAATCTACTGCCACTAACGTTCAGATTATTGATGACAGATTATATTTTGCTTGGGATATACCCGGTTTGGCAACATATAAGGCAGGTACTATTACTTATGCTATTCGTATAGTTAGTAATGTTCCGGGTGAAGAATATGCTTGGCACACACTACCGGCAACTATAGAATGTGTACAAGGTTTATTAGATGAACATTGGGACGAGCTTGAACCTGCAGAAGAAACTCCTGGTTGGGTTGATTACATAGAGGGAAAATACAAAGTTGCATTACAAATTATGGATGAGGACGATTATGTTGCATTAACAGACAAGTCCGACGAAGTTCTGTATATTGTTAATATGAATGATGATTCTATTAATATGTATTTAGGTGCTAAACAGATTTCCGGTGGCGGTGGTGGCACATCTGCTAACTTTGTAGAACTCACTACACAACAATATAATGCATTAGGTGATAATATAGACCCGGATACATTATATCTACTAACAGACTAATTAAAGGAGGAGTATTATTATGTCGATAACACCTCAGTCAATTACAGTTACAGCCGATACACAAGAAAATTATGTTATATATGATAGAACCATAACGGAAAATCTTGACCCACCTTTTAATGATAACATACTGGTAACTGCTGATAATTTATCTAATAGACTTTATTTTAATATTTGGAATACTTTTGATGATAGAGACTTAGAAAATAAAGAAATTAAAATAGTATGGACAAATGCTAAAGGTGAGAAGGGTATGAGTCTGTGTACAGAGAAGCAGGTCTTGGATGAACATCGTTTAAGATTTGCTTGGGATGTACCTTTATCTGCTACGGTTAAAGAAGGAACTCTTAGTTTTGCTGTAAGAATAACAACTACTGATTATGTATGGAATTCTCTTATAGGAACTGTTGAAGTTCGACAAGGTCTTATTACGGAAACATTTAATAACTTACCAGCAGCGCAAGTCGAACCTGGATGGGTTGATTATATTGAAGGAAAATATAAGATTTCCATACAAGTATTAACAAAACAGGAATATGAAGATTTAGGTACTAAGTCTATGGATGTTTTATATGTGGTGAAATTAGATTCTGGTAAGATTACGTTGTATTTAGGAACTATGCCATTAGATACAGGTTCTGAAGGAGAATAATTCACAATGTGCCAGTTTAGAGAGGGGATTTGAATAATGCCTGATACTATTAAAGTCAGTGAAATAAACAGAGCACAAAAACTTCTTTGTGGAAGAAACGTGCCACATAAAATAATGTATAACAGAAAACCTGTTCAGTTTCTTGCCAAAGGAGGCGAAATGTTAAACGAGTATGTTAATAAATGTTCAAGTCGTTGGCAACGTGCATATGAGAAAATATTACCTTCCGAAGTGTACGGTAATTATTTCAATTATATGACATTTGATACCGGTTGGACGGGTACTAATCACGACGTTGAAACGTGGAAGATGAATTATTCACAACGTCGTACAATTGAAAGTAAGATAACAACCAGTAAGGTAACAAATAAGAATATTGTTAAATTAATAAACGGTTATACTATAGATGGTTGGCCTGGTTATGAACATTTGGAAATAAACTCACCCAACTATACTTCCGGATTATATGATAAATACCGCGCAATGCGACACGAAGGTTATTCTTATACAAGTATGGAATTCTCTCCTTCGATAAAGGGCTCAGAATATAACACATATTATAGAGACGTTGTACACTATACCGGTTACAGCATTTGTAAAGAGTTTTTAAATAGCGTAAATGGTTGGTCCGTATCGTTTACTATACATCTTCTTTATGATGAGGATAATGGAGGTTATACCAGCCAAATAGGTTATACACCTGTGGCAATGATACGTTTAGCGGATTCTACATACACTATTACAACAGGTGGTTCTATTTATTTAAAATATACTCCCATGTCAAGTAAAGATAGTTCTGACAGTTATAAATACGGAGATATGTTCTATAGTATAAAACTTTTTTCCCACTCTGACCCTGTAGACCCTAATACATTATGTACACAGCAAAAATTATATTCATACATTCAACCTGATAGTGATTGGGGTGCTGTTACAGACTTACACCAAATAAATACATCAGCATTTCCTTCTACAATTGCCTCGCAGTCTTTTTGCGATAAGTCTGTGTATCCACGAGTAACACTTACTATAACTTGTGATAAGCAAACTGTTAAATTATATACCAATGGTGAATTATATGGAATAAGAGATATAAGCGCGGATATGTCTGCTGGAAAAACTTTTTACGACATGGATATTTTATTCAACCGTGAAATGACAATAAATTCTACTACAGGAGAAATTACATCACAAACTGCTAAAAATACACCATACACAAAATTATATAATTTACACGTATTTAACGAATGTCTTACAGACGAACAAGTAGAGACAGTATTTGGAGTTGTAGAAGAGCGTTTAGCAAGCCCTGAAATATATAAATGGAAAGCTACAGAATACCCTTATTATGTAGATGAAAAGAAAGGACCTACATTAAATTATGAAGGAGGTCCTGACACTGAATTTGATTTAGGAAATGCTTACTATGTACTACTTTGGATGACAACGGCCCCAACGTCTCCTTCTCCTCGATATGCCAGATACGAAAATATAACAAAACAAATAACTTGGACATTTGATGATGACAGTGTATTTCATACAGGTGGAACTACTACAGCACATGCAAGTTATGTAAATGGTGATTTTACGTGGACACAGGACTACACTATTACTGTTAGTGAGCCCTAAATTACACAAAAATTAAAATATTATAAGTAACAAAAATTATATATTTAAGAATTAACACACATTAATAGTAAAGGGTAGAAAAGAAGGTGAAATTAGTATGGCGGATAATACAAATGAGAATGTTCCCAAAGCAGGTATTATAATCTGTTCTCGAACTACATACGAAAACCGAAAAGCTGCTGGCGAGTTGAACCCAACTACTGTATATTTTGTTATAGAAGATGTTACTGACGCTGATAAATGTGTATCTTTATATTTAGGAGAATCACATCAAACAGACATTGTATCCTTAAATTTATTGACTAACTTTGTGGATAAGACTACAATAGAAGCTATTCAAGAATATATATTAGGTTCCGGAGCACCTGCCAAGGACCTTCTTACTACTAATAAGATATACTATTGGGAAGATACAGAAATGAATGTTATGAGGGCGTTTATGAAAAGTAATACAACTGGGGAGATATACCCGATATATAATGAACCCGTATGGGAAGACATTGCGCCTGAATCATAATTATACTTATAGGTTATTGAGAATTTACAGTAGATAGGGGTTGTTAAACGAATGGCTACTACAGAACAGCTTGTAAAAGATGTACAGGACTTAAAAGTTCAGCACGGTGTTCACGAAGAACGTATAAGTCGAGCTGAGAAAGAAATAGAACAACTTCACGCCGAAAACAAGGCAATATATGAAATAAGCACTAACGTAAAAATACTTGCAGAAGGAATGTCCTCTGTGCGACAAGATGTTGCCGATGTTAGAGATGACGTGAAACAGAACAATGAAAAAATATCAAAACTCGATAAAAAATTTGATAACGAACAAGAAAAAGTAAAAGAAGAGATAACTAATCTTAAAAACCTGCCAGATAAAACTAAAGCGGTTTGGTGGGATAAAATTGTTTGGTTAATTGTTGGTGGTGTTATTAGTGCTGGTGTAACAGCTTTAATTGCTGCTTTATGGAAGTAAGGTGGTAAATCAATGTTACATATTCCAATGCTTACAGAGGGTACACAATTAATACACGTATCTGCTGACTCAGAACTTACACGTCAGGTTATTAATTTTGCACTTGTAAGTGCCAGAACAAGCAGACGTTATGCTAAATTTTATTCTAATAAGTTCTACATAGAAGTAACATTTCAGAGAGACGGAACAGTACGTATAGCATCTAATTATAGAACAAATATATTGTTTAACAGACAATTAGTTGCAATAGACAGTAAACCATTTAGAATCACTGAAACTGTTAATTTTATATGGATTTGGATGAATAAAATTAGAAAACTATAAACTTTAGATTTTTGTAAAGGTAATAAGTACCTTTTACTTATATTTTAGACTATTACTGAGAAGGAGAAATATTATTATGAACAAGTTAGTTACAAAAATTCTAAAAGAGTCTGGTGTAGACGCTAAGATTACTAAGGACACAGAGTGCCCTAAATTTAGAGTAAAGAGTGGTCAACTAACCCTTGAAGGTATTGTTACTTCGGACAGCTACAGCATGAAGATAACAGACAAAGCTAAGGAAGTTATTGACGAGTTTACTGTATCTATTAAGAATAGCAACGATATTGTTAATAGAATCAATGAGTCAATTAACACATTAAATACACTTAGCCCTATATACGATAAACAGATGCAGTTGAAGGAAGATGAGGAATTTGAAGAACTTCCAGAAGCGGAGCCTGGCGATATTAAAGGTGCCCTAACACAACTTGATGGTGTATATGATGAACTTATGGATTTAGCAGACCAAACAGATAAGATTTCTGACTACTTTGAAGAGGATGATGCTGAAGGTAAGCAACAGATAGTTTCTTATGTAAGCGCTTTATATGACCTTGCTATGGACATTAGTGACTATAAAGAAGATAAGTTAGAGGAACTTGAAGGACCTGTAGACGAATCCTTTAAATCTAAGAGGGTTTCTAAATCTAACATAAAGATGGCATTAGAGCACATTACAATAGCATCCGCTATGTTAGCTAAACAGAAAGATTATAAGGACATAAAGTCTGCCATTGATAATGTGAAAGCTGAATTAACAATAAGAGGTATGAAATAATGACAGTAACTCGTTTTTATAATCAAAACGATGATACTCCACTTGTAATAAATCCCAATTTATTACAAGCATATCGAGAACAATGTGATATGTGCTTAGTTAATATAAAACGAGAACTAACACGTAGTTTGGTGGATTATAAATTATTTCAACAATTACAACAAATTAATAATGATTTCTTCGTAATAATAGATTATATGGAATGTGAGCATTATACCAACATAAAAGAAGTGGAAGATGATAAGCATACACTTGTGGTAGATATGCAAACATTTACAAAAGATTGTAAATCTGCTGTATCTTTAGACATTTACGAATCTATATGTGAAGAATGTTGTGAAATATCTTTAATTATTAATAAGTTAGTTCAAATTATAAAAATTGTTAACAAAGGGGAATAATCGTTTTGGCTGCGTTAAATTATAATAGGTTTAAGTGTAATTCTATGAAAGCAAGAATATCTTGGGTACAAGAAAAGTTAATAGCATTAGGTTATCTAAAAGAAGGAGAAAGTCAACCTACTAAACGTGACAGAGCCTTTATTAATGCTTTTAAAAACTTTCAAAAAGACAACGGTTTTACAACTAATGCCGAGATACACGAACAGGAATTTAATGTATTAAATGCAGTAAAAGTTTAAAGATAGGAGTTGAACCTACGATGAGAATAGAATATGAGAGTAATGAGATTCCTATATACAGAACTATTACAGAAGATGATGAGGGTATTGATACTCCAGAACAGATACATAACATACTTGAACAAATAGCAAGTGACTTAGGTTATCAATACATAGAAAAACTTGATTATAAATTGGGTAGAGGTACTATTGCGGTTCGTAACGACGTTGACATCATTATAAAATATGGCTCTCGTATAACTGCAATATATGTTGCTATAGGAGATACTAATGGTGATTCATATAAAGCACCTATGTACAACTGTACTACTAACTCATCGGATATTGATGATGTATCTGTTGCCCTACAGACAGCTTCTATGATATGTTCTGAAATAAGAAAGAAACTAATGTGAGGAGTGAACTACTGATGATGCGAATATTACGTGAATATGATTCTGATGAATATTACGAAGACGACTGGGATGTAGCAGATGCTGACACTGAAATATATCACTATGAAGTTGATTACTTTACATACTACCGTGATTCATCTGAGATGATGTTGCCGGTGTATGAAACTGATGTAACCGAATTAAGTGACATACCGTCTTTTGGAGCTGACGCAGATATGACTGCTGAACGTATAAAAAAGGATATTGATGCCGCAGTTAAGAATGGTGATTTTCCTGGATTCTGGGTACATCATATAAATGTAGAAGTAGTTTCAAATGAGAAACAAAGAGACGTGGATTATTGGACAGGTAGTACCTACGTAGACGAAGACGCTTCTGATTATGATTCGGAAGAACTTGATTTACCTGACGATTGGGATGCCAACTATCCAGATTATGAATACCTGTCGGACATAGCATATAATTACGAAGATTAAGGAGTGATACATTATGCTTAAAATAAAAGTTGAATCTGTATTATCTCCTACACAACAAATAAGAAATAGAAAGAAACAAGATGTTAACGAAGGTATTTCTTTAAGTTGTTATGAGATAGGAAAGAGATATCCTGATTTTGAAATGTTAGAAGCCTTCATAGAAGAATATGATGTAGACCCAACAACATTAAAAGTTGGAGATGTTATTATAAGAGATTGGCAATATGGACACTTACCTAATACTGGATATAGACCTTATGTAGTTACTGAGGTGTTTGATGGTGTTAGTATTACTGTTGAAAGTGAATTTGGTAAGAAACATCGTGTATGTGTTGACCCCAACTTAATGAAAGACAAGATGTTTCATAAGTTGTTTAAAGAAGGTTTAAAGACAACGGAATAATAGAATATTTTATTTACAAACAATTCCGGTATAGTTCATCTGTTATCGGAATTGTTTATTTTTTACATATGTGAGATGAGGTATGAATAATGCTTAAAATTATACATGAAGACAATCTAAATGAAATGTCATATGTAACATTTGGAGGTAGAGCTAATCCATCTTACGGTTGGGCAGTATGTCTGGCAGGTGGGCCTGGAAGTGGTAAAGGTTTTGTCAAAGACAATTACTTTTTATTGGATTTTATAAGTTTTGATGTTGACAAGTTAAAAACAGACTTTAATAAAGCTATTAAAAACCCCAATTCTAAATTTCAAAAATATGCAACTAAAACCAATTATGATTTCAGCAACCCGGAGGATGTTTCTGATGTACATAATATTGTAAAAAGTAACGGTTGGGAAGATAAAATACAGAAAAGTGTATTAAATAATAACAATTATTTGCCAAATGTTGTATTTGATGTTACAGGCGACAATCCTAATAAACTAATAAAAAATGCCACAACTACAAAAGCATTGGGTTATAATACAGCTCTGGTGTGGGTTGTTACTAATAGAGAAGAGGCTATGGTTCGTAACGCTTTAAGAAGTCGTAATGTTAGCGATTACATATTACATTCTAAACATAATAAGATAAATACTGAATTATACAAATTTATTACGACACAGGCCGGTAAATATTTTGACGAATGTTGGGTTGTATTTAATTCTAATGACCATGTAGGCGGTACATCAGAAGAGGCAAAATGGTTAGAAAAACACAGAGTAATACAATTAAAGAAAACTGGTAGTGGTTTTACACCTACAAATAAAGAAGCTGCAAGAATATTTATGACCTTGGGCGCTCAAGAACCTAATCCATCTAACCCTGAAAACTATGTAGACTTACAAACTACAAAAGATTTAATTAATCAAAAAGGAAATGTAACACCTGCTAATTCTACTACTACGGATTGGGGTAAAACATCGTTCAAAAAGAATAGTTAAAACTAAAAAATATATAATCTGCTTCGAAAAACCATTGACTTTTTTACTAATATGTTGTATAATATAAATGTAGAAAAGTGCGGTAAGTATGTAAGGAGGTAATTTATATGACCAAGAAGGAACGTAAGGCAGCACGTAAAGAATATTTCGACAAGAACTATGACAATTATGTATATAATGCTCCTAACGACCCGAGAAATACTCCTGTATATGATAGTGTGGCAGAGGTGTTTGATATTTATGGGACTTACTACCCTACAAATGACACAAACATATATCCCATAAATAGAGATTATAAGGAATAAAATTTAAATTTCGATGTTAGGGTGATTATTGTGAAATTACAGATTGAGGAACGTACAGATGATACAAAAGCCGCAATTGAATTGATGAAAGAGGATATACAGTATCAGGACGAACCCTTAGTAGGAATATTCTGGTACAGTGTTGCTGATAATGAGTTGTTTGGGGTTGTGAATTCCCCGGCAATGGATTTGGATTGGCGTACATCTCAACAATTCCAGGCTACTATACGTACAGATAGAAGACTGCATCAGGATGTATGGAAAAAGAACCATTTCAAAAAAATTCCTAAATTTGAACATGACTATATGTACACTCCGCGCGGAAGAGTTTTTGAATTCAAAGATGAGGGATTCCGGGTTTATACTGGTAAGTGGATAAACGATTATCCACAAGCAAAACAATTAATTATAGACGAATTTCAATTACCTGTAAATAATACGGAGTTTGTGCAAGATTCTCATTGGGATATTGGACACGGTTGGTCGCAAGAATTTTAAAGGAGGTATACACAAATGCTTAGAATTAATATCGAGCCTGATAACCTTTATACCTACACAGATAGTGATAATAGGGATTGGGCTTATGAGAAGTTTTGGAAGAGTAACGATGTAATGACTGAGAGTAATTGGTCTAGGTTAAATAAACACCTGAAGGATAATTGCTTTATGATTTCTGCTTGTCGTGGTGACAAGACCGAAAAAGAGAATAAGCAAAGAACGGAACAACTTGCTAAAGATATACGTGCAGAAGGTTTGGGTTTCATACGTATTCTTGGTGGTTATGTTGAAAATAAGGGTGAAAAGGACGAACGTGAAGTTGTAGAAGAATCCTTCCTTGTACCCATGACAAAGAATTATGATAAAGATAAGTTCTTTGATGTTGCTGTAGAACTTTGTAAGAAGTACAATCAGGATTCAGTTCTAATATCTATGCCAGGATATGTAGATTTTGGTTATTATGATAAAAACGGCAACTTCGATTTCTCACCCGGAGAGTCACTTACGTTTAGTAATGATAAAGTAGGTGAGTATTTTTCGGCACTGCGTAAAGGAAGTAAGAGAAATGCTAAATGGGCATTTACAACAGAATGGTTAGCCATTAGGCATCCATCATCTGTACCACAGTCAGTTCTGATGAAGCAGAACGGTGAGATTTTCTAAGATTATGTGAGTGGAGGTGAAAAAAGATATGAAAAAACTGTATTATAGTGGTCCTGAGGATGACAATAATACTGACAACAACACACCAAGTGAACCTTTACCTGATTGGGATTGGGAGAACATTACATTAGAAGATTTAGATTTCTAGAGAGGTACTTATGGAAACATACGAAGAAATTATAGAAGAATTGAAGCAGTTAGCAGATGATATGAATCTATGCATTGCAACACCCAGCGACGAAATAAATAAACTGTTCTTCGACCCAGATAAGAGTATACTGCAAATGAAAAACATCTTAGGAAGTAACTGCCTTATAAATACAATGGACTTCAAAATTTAATATTTTACGGGCAAAAATTAAACATTTATAAGAATCCTCCTTACTTTAAGTAGTAAGGAGGATTTTTTATTATGTTGGATTTAAATAATATTGCAAATATTACTAAAGAACAATTTAATAAATTAAACGTCGAGGAGCAGAAGTTAGTTCTGACTATTCTTGACGAATTGAGTAAAACGGGTAAGTCTGAAACTCTGGATGATGTGTGGTATCAGGATTATAATGAGATACCGGTGTCCATAAAAGAGTTTATAACTAACCCTTATTATTTAGGTAAATCTACTCGTAACGGCGAATCTATTTATCCATACTGGCGTAAAAAATATAATGAAATATTTGATGAATCCTTGGGATATGAAGAAATAGTATTAACAGGTGCTATAGGTGTTGGTAAAACAAGAACTGCTGTTGTATGTCTTGCCTATATGTTGTATAAGATAATGTGTCTTAAAAACCCACAAGAATACTTCAAGTTTAACGAAGGTGATAAGATTACAATATTCTTCCTTAATATTAACTTACGATTAGCAGAAGGTGTTGGATTTAAAACATTACATCAATATCTGTTAAATAGTCCTTGGTTTATGGAACGTGGTACACAAACTGGACGTACTAATTTAATATATAATCCTCCTCATAATATAGGTATTACATTCGGTTCCAAATCCGACCACGCTTTAGGTCAACAGGTTTTCTGTTTACACGGAGATACAGAAATATATACTGAATATGGAATATACCCTATAAAAGAATTAGAAAATGCTAAATTCAGAGTATTTGCATATGATATAGCCACAAACAGAACTATACTAAGTAATACAGTTACAGCTATGCAAACAACTATAACTTATAATTATTATCAAATAACATTTGGTAACGGTTGTGTTATTAAATGTACAGAAAATCATTTGTGGTTGATGGATAACGGTAAATATAAAAAGACTAAGAATCTGAAAGATACAGATATGTTATGTTTTGCCGGAACTACTGCAACCTATATCGTACGTATTGATAAAATAACATCAAAAGAACCTATTAAGTTTTATGATATAATTAATGTTCGTTATTTTCATAATTTTATTGTCAAATGTTGTGGAAGTTTACTAATTTCACATAATTGTGCGTTTATGGATGAGGTAGACTTCACTAAGGGTGGTATTAAGGGAGGAGATGTCCTCAACGCCCAAAACGGTATTATGCAAGCTTATACAACTATCAAAGAACGTATTAATTCACGTTTTATTAAGAACGGTGTTCAATATGGAAGACTGTTTCTTGTATCTTCTAAAAAATCCGAACACGATTTTATAGAAGCTTATGTACGTAAGATGCAATCCGAAGGGCAGTCTGATAAGATGCTTATTGTAGACGAGCCACAATGGGTAATTAAACCGGAAGGTACATTTAGTAAAGAAACTTTTCCTGTTGCCGTTGGTAATAGGTCATTAAAATCTCGTGTATTAAATTCTAATATAACAGAAGATGAACGTAAAGCATTAATAAAACAGGGCTATGAGATATTAGACGTTCCTGTAAATTTAAAACAAAGTTTTATTATTGATGTTAATACAGCGCTTATGAACCTTGCCGGACGTTCTGTTGTAGGTGCTACAAGTTTCTTCAATTTTGATATGTTCTCAAAATGTTATATAAAGGATTATCATAATCCATTTACTACCGATATCATAACAATGGGTATTAAAGACGATTTACAAATAGCAGACTTTTTTGAGATAAAGGATGTACCGGAAGCTGTACGTGCTATGCCACAGTTTATTCACATAGATGCTTCGTTAACAGGAGATAAAACAGGTATTAGTTCTGTAGGCGTTTCCGGATTAAAGGAAACTGTACAGTATAATGGCGCTAATGAAATTGTTACCCAGGAAATGACATATAAGCATATTTTTTCAGTGGATATACAAGCTCCTCAAGGCGCTGAAATATCATTTGAAAAAACACGTCAGTTTATTTATTACTTAAAGGCATCTGGTTTTAATATTAAAGCTGTATCTTTGGATGGATTCCAATCTGCCGATACAAAACAGATGTTATTAGCACAGGGATACGATGCTTCCGTTATATCTTTGGATAAGACACCACAAGGATATTTAGCACTACGTTCCGCTATGAACGATGAAAGAATAGGTCTTATACAGATAGATTTATTGGAAACAGAGTTAATACAACTACAACGTGATGTTCAAACTGGTAAGATAGACCACCCAGTGGATGGTTGTTTTACGGGCGATACCTTAATTAGATTAGCTGACGGTACGTGTAAACAGATAATAGACCTTGTGGGACAAACTAATTTAAGAACTATTGGCTATAATATAGAAAAAGACGATATAAAACCGGTAATAATTAAAAAAGTATTCCTAACAAAATATGTTAATACTTTAATACAGATAACTTTACATAATAGTCGTACACCTATAAGGTGTACTCTTAATCATAAATTCCTATTAAGTAGTGGTATATATAAAGAAGCCTCAGAATTAACTACCGACGATATATTAATGGGTGCTATACACCCAATTAAAATACAACATATTGAAATTCTTAAATATTCTGACCCAATACCTGTATTTGATATGGAAGTTCCTGAAACACATAACTTCCTTTTGGAATGTGGTGTATTTGTTCATAATAGTAAGGATATGTCAGATAGTTTGGCAGGTGCTTTATGGAATGCTACATTGCACAAACAAAGTCTTATTGATGGATTAGAACTACTAGAAAGTGCCTTAGGTGTTAACGATACTGTTGACCCACAAAAGGAATTTATTAACGACTTACAAAATAGTTTAGCAAGTTCAGCAATGACTGCTGCACAATCTAAAATGAATGAATTAATGACAGGATTTAATAATGCCGATATTATAAGCTGGTAAGGAGGTTTATTACATTGGGTGTCATAAGAAATTTATTTGAAGATAAGTTAAAAATTAAATTTGTTAGCAATAACAAGGAACTAAATGGTGTTCCAATCACAGACGACAAAGACGATATCACACAACGTCAAATTAATAATGTTGGCGGTGGTAGTTTATTCGACGCCGAAGCCATTGCTACGTTTAGAACTTTATCTTCTGACAGAAAAGAAAAATACTTAGAATATGAGAATATGCTTACAGATGCTACTATTGCAGCTGCTATGGAGATGTATGCAGATGACTCAACACAATATGACCCTAAAACAGGTAAAGTTATATGGGCCGAATCAGATGACCCTGAAATCGCTAAAGCTGCTAATCGTCTAATTGATGTACTACAATTAAACGAAAAGGCTTGGAAGCATTGTTATTCACTTTGTGTGTTTGGAGATTTATATCTGCGTATATACAGAGAGGGTGATAATGCAGATTACGAGGACTTATTAAATGCTCAACCTGGTGTTGTACGTACAAAAGTACAGGACACATCTCGTCCTATGGAAGAGTATGTAGAGTATATAGAAGACCCAGCCACTATTTACGATTTACAAATAAAGGATAAAACATCTGGATTTGTACGTTTGAAAACTTCTACACCTTCTAACTATAATAGTTATACTAAGTATAACGGAGTTAATCTTAATCAAGTAGACATTACAAATGTAGACTTTTATGATAGACGTAGTTTTGTACATATAAGTTTATCCGAATCTATAAATAGAAATCCGGAATATTTAGCTATCAAAGACGAAGCTAATAATACAACTAATGTATATAAAGTAAAGACTGGTAAATCTATATTAGCAGATGCCTATGAAGCCTCACAGACAGTGAAACTATTAGAAGATAGTATGTTATTAAGTCGTCTTACTAAGTCAGCATTAATACGTTTATTACAGATTGAGGTTGGCGATATGCCTAAACCTGAAGTAGAAAACTTATTAAGACGTGTAAAGAATATGATAGAGCAAAAAATTGCCCTTAATAAAAACACTGGTGAGGCACGTTCTTATAATTCACCTGGTCCTATGGAAAATATGATATACTTCCCAACAAAGGACGGTAAGGGCGCTATTACAGTAAACAACCTTGGCGGAGATGTAAACATTAAAGATATTGCAGATATTGAATACTTTAATAATAAGAAACTGTCAGCATTAAAGACTCCAAAACAGTTCTTAAACTATGATTCGCCAGAAGGTTTAGGTAATGGTACATCACTTACTAAACTAAGCTCTAGATATGCACATACTGTAATGAGAATTCAAAATGCATATAAATATGGTATTACCACACTACTAAATTTATTCTTTTTAGACAAAGATTTAGATTATATTAATAAATTTACAGTAAAAATGGTTGCTCCGTCTACTATAGAGGATATAGAGCGGGATGAACAGATGTCCAGCCGCATAAATCAGGTAGGAGATATTATTAATCTCATTTCTGAAGTTATTGACGATGAAGGTAAGGTTGAAGCACTTACAAATCTACTTAGCACTTATCTTAACTTGCCAGAGATTTCAACTATTGTGGAAGACCACAATATTGCAAACGGTGGAGAAGATGAGTTTAGTGACGATATGGTAGATGATTTTGAACCCATGTCACACGGAACAAGTGGTGGACACGATTTTGATTCCGACTTTGGAGCTGGACCAATGAGTTCTCCTGAACCTATGGATATGGGCGGCGCAGAAATGAGTGAACCGTCAGGTGGAGCAGAAGAAGGTCCTTCAGAACCTCCTATGACTCCTGAAGCATAAGAAATAAGCCATTAACTATATTGGAGGATAAGGTAATGCTTATTAATAAACACGATTGTTATAGCGTTCTTTTTGAAATGCAGTCACAGGGTAAGAACGTACAAGAAGATATTTCAAAATTTATGAAAAATCACGATTACGTTCCACCTGTTGTAATTACATATCTGAAAGAACAAAATTATCCAACAATCGAATTTTACCTACGTCTTAATAATAAGGCACATAAGGTAATCAAAGAAATACTAACCTGTGATAATAAACCTGTAAGTAATTACATAAAGATTGCTACCAGTCTAATTACACAGGCCACTATTACTTTGGAACACACTTGTAAAGACGATATACAACTACAGAATAGGTTAATCGAAGCATTATATTTAAAAGAGCTGTCAAAAGCACTTAATATTTATTTTGCAGAAGGTGATTATACTAAGTTAGTAGAAACGGTAAATCGTATAAAACAAGATGTAAAGCTTATACTGGATAATTAATTATCCTTTATAATAAATACTTTAAAATTCTTACTCAGTTAGGGGTGAATACAGATTGGCAATTTTAATTGAAACAAGAATGAACGCTCTTAAATTAAATGAGAGTGTAAATCCTCGTAAAGGCTGTTTAGGAAGACTTGAAGGAATATGTGCAGACTTTAAGCATGCAACTCGAAATGGTAGATTATATCCTTTGGAACTTTGGAAACACGTTTTTGAGGACCCAATATTTAAGGAGTCGTTAGAAACTAAAACACTTTTAGGTGAGTTAGACCATCCGGAAGATAGACTGGAAGTATTAGCAGGTGAAGCTTGTATAGTAATGACAGACTATCGTATAGATGAAGATGAAGGTGTTATATATGCTGGATTTGATATACTGGATACACCTAGAGGTAGAATTCTAAAAACTTTACTTGACTATGGTTCCGTTTTAGGTGTTTCGAGTAGAGGACAGGGTGATATAATTAATACACCCGAGGGTGAAAAAGTAGACCCTGACACATATGATTTTGCTTGTTTTGATGCTGTCTTAACACCTGCTGTAGAAAAAGCACGTCAAAGTGTTGTAGAATCCACAGCAAAGACTAAGGTAAAGAAATTTACAGAGTCTATTAAGAAACAGATTGAAGAGGCAGAAACAATTGGTGACCTAAACGCTATCAAAAAGGTAGTAGAGGTAACACAATCCGCTGAAGCAGATTCCTTATTGGAATCTATTCAAAATAAATGCAACGTCATTAAAGATGGTAAGACTATTACATCGAATGAAGAGACAGAGCAAACTACACCCAATGACACTACGAAAGAGACTGTACTTGAATGTGTTTCAACAGTTGAAGAGACGTCAGCTAACACTATTAGGGACAATAGAGAGCTTTTCCGTTGTTTAAACAATATGCGTAAACAAGTTGCGGCATACAAGTTTAGAGAGTCCAAGATACTAAAGGTAGTGGAATCAAGGGATAAGTCAATTGCAAAACTTCAAGAAGAATTAGACGTTCTAAAATCTGTAAGAACTACAAACAGTAGATTACAGAAAGAGAATAGAAACCTTGTAAATGCTAATAAAGCAAAGGTTACTAATCTCGAAAATGTAATTTCCACACAAGATACTAAAGTACAGAAACTTCATAATTGTATTCAGGAACAAAAACAACTTATTGATTCTATTAATAAGAAGTTAACTGAATCTAAGGATACAATCGACAAGTTAGAGAAGATAGTTGCTAAGAAAAATGCTACTATAACATCCCTTAAAGAAACTATTAACACTAACGAAATTGAACTTTCTGATTTACGTAACGAAGTGCAAGATTACACAAACCAGTTAACTGAATGTCAGAATACTATTACAGAGTTAGAATCTAATATAAGTAATCTTAACGAACAGTTATACACACTACAATCCAATATTACTATAACAGAACAAGAGTCTGATACTAATAGTAAGAAAATGGAATTAGAAATTAACTCTTATTCAGGTTTAGTTGACGAACTACACGAAAAGGTATTAAACCTCGAAGGTAAATTAAGTGAATCCACAACAGTTAAAAACAAGCAAAATGCTAAGATAAAACACTTGGTAGAGCAGCTTGGAATGTATCAACATAATTATGTTAATACCAAATCTAGACAGTTGGGAGTAGACCCAAATGCTGTACAGAAGTATATAACTGAAGATACTACTGTTACACAAATAAATAAACTGGTGGAAGATTTACAAAAGACTAAGGATAGATATGCGAAACTTCCTATAAGTGAACAAACTCCTAAAGGTGTTTCCATAAATCCTGATAATATAAAAACATCCACACCCGAAGAGGATAAATTAGCAGCTTTTATTGAAAATGTTGCTCGTGGATGATTAGATTTACATTTATGTAAATATTGCTCATACGATATGATTTTATAATCATAATAAATGGTAACTTTATAATTTAATATGAAAGGACGATAAAATTATGGCTAAAACTATTACAGCTGAGGCTATTCTTAATACTCCTCAGAATCAGCTGAACCTTAAAAAGTACGATTCTAGAATTAAAGTAGCAGAGAATGTTCAAAAGAAGCTTGGTAAGACAATGGGCTTTGAGAAGAAGGTAGCACTTGCTACAATGCTTGAGAACACAAGAAAGATACTTGAGGCTACGAACAGTTCTAACATTCCTTCGAAGACTTTCTTCATGGATATGATTACAGGTGTTGTTCCTAACCTTATTGCTTCTGACATTGTTTCTACACAGGCTATGGAGTCTAAGGCATCTATCGTTTCTTACCTCCGTTACAACTACGGTACAGATAAGGGCGCTACTGCTGCTGGTACAATGTTTAACAACAGCCTTTACACAGGTAAATCTGACCCTAATTACTCTTCACGTTTAATCGTTGACGAGCAGGTTCTTGACAGCGTTAACTTTGAGTATTCACCTATCCTTCCTGCAACTGTTGTTCTTACACTTCCTGATAACACTACACTCATTGATAATGGTGCAGGTGCTATTGTAGACCCAACAACTTCTGCTAACGAGGGTACTATTAACTATACAACAGGTGCTTTCTCTTGTGCTAAGGCTACAGAGGGTACGACTGCTAGATACGAGTACAATAACGAGCAGGTTCCGGACCTTAAGGTTCCTGAGATTACTATTTCATTAGCACAGATTCCTCTTTATGCAAAGAGCAGAAAGCTTGCTGCTTACTGGGGCTTTGATGCTGCATATGACCTTAAGCAGCAGTATGGTGAGGACATCACTGATATTATGGCTACACAGGCTGCAGCAGAGATTTCTTATGAAATAGATACGGAAATCGTAAATGACCTTGTAAGACTTGCTGGTGCTGGCACTGAGCTTTCTTGGAACAAGATTCCTCCTACAGGTGTAAACATCATTGACCACTATGACAGCTTCTGGGTTAAACTTACAGAAGGTGCAAAGATTGTATTCCAGGAAACACAGAGAGTTGAGCCCAACTTCATTGTTTGTGGTACTAACGTATCCGCAGTAATTGAAGTTATGAGAAACTTCGATGGTACTGGCGCTGCTGCTGGCGTTGCTGGTCCTCGTTTCATTGGTACACTCGGTGGTAAGTATAAAGTTTACACTGTACCGCTTATGGATGCTGACACATTTGTAATGGGTTACAAGGGTTCTAACTTCTTGGAAACAGGCTACATTTATGCACCATATATGCCTATCCTAACTACAGATATTCTTATGCCAGCTGACTTTAGAGGACAGCAGGGCTATGCTACATCTTACGGCAAGAAGATGGTTAATAGCAAGATGTATATCCGTGGTAAGATTGTTGGTTAATTTATAACAACAATTAATACTTGCCTAAACAATTAAATAAACAAGTACATAGTTCTATATTGAATAAATATGGAACTATGTACTTAAACTTAATTAAATAACAATAACTAAATTGAAAGGGTTGAATTTTAATGGCTACTAAGGTTAAAATTACTAATACACTAACAACAGTTATTGCTGGAGCTACTGGTGTAGAGGCTGTTATTAGTCCTACTGGTATTACTAAGCCTTGCACTCCTATTCAGGAGTATGTTGGCGATATGGCAACTATTGTTGATGGTACACTTTTAATTCCTGCTTACAATAAGGTACAGATGCTTTCTATTCCTTTCGGTGCTTACACTGAATTTGAAGTTACTGACCCTAAGGAAATTAATTACTGGGAGAATATTAAGGTTGAGGGTGCCAAGGTAGAAGTTACAGGTGGTAACTTAAAACCTTCTGTTGAGTATCTTTATACTGCTGTAACATTTAGCGGTACAGGTGGAGAGACAGACCCATATGTTCCTGCATTTGCTGCGGACACATTCTACAAGGTTGAAGGCGATAACTACGTTTTAGTTGACGCTGCACCTGAAGATTGGGGCACAGCTGTTGATAAGTATTTCACACGTAAGAAGAATGTTCTTCCTACAAACAACGTAAGCGCATAATTACTAATAGTAGTGTAAAAGAGTACAATGCTCTTTTATAAATGCGGACGTAGCCGGGTGGAGTCATCCTCCGCTCCATCCGGTGAACCGCTATTTAAACTTACAAAGGAGAAAATTACTGTATGAAATTTTTGATACAAAACACTACTTCAGAAGATAAGTTTATTACACGATTTGGTGGATATAAGATGTGTGTTCCGAAGTATGATTTTATTGAGTTTGACAGTGACGATTCTTTAGAATGTAGATATTGGTCAAGTTTAGTATATAGTCATACAAATGGACTCAATGTTATTACAGATACAGCTCGTATTAGATTACTTAATAAAATGAAGTCTTGTGGTAAGTACGGTAATGTTTCTAATAATAGCACTGTAAATGTTCCTGAAAAGGTAGAACCTATTATAAATGCCGTGAAGGAAGAAGAAGTTGAGACACCTGTTGAAGATGTTAAAACTGTTGTAGAACCTATTGCAGAAACTCCTGTTGTTACAGAACCTGAAACAGTTGAAGAAGTTACAGAAGAAGTAAGGGAAGAAATTACTACAGACGAAGAAGTTACTGTAGATGACGAGGTTACAGAAGAAGTTGCAAAAGATGAAGTTACAACAGAAGAAACAACCCCCTTTACAGAAGAAGAATTAACTACAAAGACTAAGGAAGAATTATTTGCTATATTGGACACATATAGTATTAAGTACAAGAAGAATTATTCCGTTTCCAAACTTATTAATATGATTTTGGAAAACTGTAAGTAAAAGCGAGGATTATGATATGACATTAGCCGAGTATACTGAGGAGATTTCTTTTCGATTAGGTGGTACTGTATTAGAGCTTGAAATAGCTAACGACTTGCCCAGATGTGTACAACAAGCATTTAGAAAAGTTAAACGTTATGTTACAACACCTGCTTATATGACTCTTCCGTGGAATAGTAATAACGGCGGCAATACTGTTAGTCTAAAAGATAAGAATGTATATAGCGTTATTAATGTTATGAGACCTGATTCATATAATAGTTTATCTGTAAACTCTTTAGATGTATTTGGTTTAGCTCAGTCATATTCAGCAGTAACTAATCTGGATGCTTATATGAACAGGATGTTGAGATTACAGCAAATGAATACAATCTCAACCGATTTGGATTTTGTATGGGACGCTCATAGAAAAGAACTTTCCATTATGATGAATCCACCTTATACCAATCAAGTGACTATTGTATATATTCCAGATTATCAATCCGTAGAAGAAATAACAGAAGTATACTGGGTTGATATCATACTTAAATTAGCCACAGCCTATGCTAAACAAGTATTAGGTAGAATAAGAAGTAAATATACTTTAAACTCTTCCCAATATAGTTTAGACGGCGAAACACTGTTAAATGAATCTAAAGAGGAAATTGCTGAGATAGAAACATTCCTTACATCGAATGTTGATTTAGCATTTCCTATAGACTAAAATCTTTATTAAAAAGGAGAATAATAGTTATGGCAACATTAAATGTTTTTGAGCTTACTAATGAAGAGCTGAACAAGTCCAAGAAGACTGCAACTAACGAGTCTGTTAAGAAGACTACTAAAACTGCTAAGAAGAAGGCTGTTAAAGAGTCTGTTAAGAAGTTCGGTAAGCTTGGCAAGAAGATTCCTGCAAACCACATCAAGCTTGAGTCACTTCGTTTTGTAGAAGAGGCTGAGGAAGATGGCGAGATTATCGATTACACTCCTGAAGAGGATGTAGTTCTTGTCATTGACCCAGAGATGGAAGAGACACCTGCTACAGAGGAAGAGGCAGAAGAGGCTGCTGAGGAACTTGTTGGTGACTTTGTTTGCAAGTGTGCAATTTGCGGTGCTAACTATATTTGCGACTGTGAAGAAGTTACAGCGGAAGACCTTGAGTCTGAAGATGCTGAGTGCCCAATTTGTGGTGAGACTGGCGAGCAGATTATTGTTGGTGAGATTACACCCACAGAAGATGCTGTTGCAGACGAGGATGAAGCAGAGGACGAAGCAGAGGACGAAGTTGACGACGTAGAGGAAGTTGAAGTTGTTGACGATGCTGATATTGCTGACGAGTTTGCGGACGACGAGGAAGAGGCTGACGAGTTTGATGCTGCAGAGGAAGAGGATGACTTTGGTGAGTCCATCAACCGTGCAAAGAACAGAACAGCTCTTCGTAGAGAGGCTGCTGCACGTAGACGCGCTGCTAAGATGGAGTCCAAAAAGCCTATTGCTAAGAGACCTATGCCTAAGAAACCTGTAAAGGAGAGTAAAACTCTTAACCTGGACGAGGTTACACTCAACAGAATGCTTACAAAGTTTGCTAAGGAAAACTATGATAATGTTCGTTTTGTAAAGATTACAAACGGTAAGTTCCAAGGCAAGAAGCTTACACTTGAGGGTACTGTACTTACTAAGAAGGGTTCCAAGAGAAACGTTTCGTTTACTTGTGAGAATTTCATCCTTGGCAAGACTATTAGTGCTAACTTTACTGAGAGCGGTGTGTTCACAGAGGGTGCTTCTAGAAAGCCTGCATTTATAGTTGATTTCCAGACACGTAAAGGTGTTGTTACTCCTGTATCCCTTAGATATTCGTACAAGGTTACAGAGAACAAGAACAAGTACCTTGTTAGTGGTAAGGTAATGAACGAGTCTTTCAAGAGAACTAAGTAAGTTAAACAATGTTATAACTATTGGGAGTTTAAACAACTCCCAATAGTTTATACTTAAAAATTGAATAACTTTAAGAAAAGGTGTTTTATAATGATTAACAATAATAATAACAATCAGTATAAGACACCTTTAAATGAAGTAACCAGATGGGATATTTTAAGACGTTCTCAAAGGGAATCTCCTGTAAGGTTTGATAAGAAGAAATTCTATAAAGCCAGAGACTTTAGTAACGTAGACTTTAAAGAATTATTTGAAAATAATAATTTTACGTGGAGTTCTCGTGTAGGAGATTATATTGTTACACTATCATTTGAAGGTGCCTTTGAAATCCTAAGATGGAAAGTTAAATCCTTTAATGGTGCTAATAGATGGAAACGTATTACTCATAAAATATTAGTTGAATGTCTTACAGAAGCTTTAGATAGACGTGACTTATATATTGACTGTTCATGCCCGGATTTTAAATATAGATTCTCATATTGGGCGACTAAAGCTGGATGTAAATATGGTTTACAGCAAAATGTAGCTCCTAAGGTTCGTAATGTTAAAAATAATAAGGGTTATTGCTGTAAACACGTATTAGCAGTGCTTTTTGGTAAACGTTGGGTACCTGCTGCTGCTAAGACATGGTTACAGTTTATTCAGAAGAATTCCGATTTAGCGGAGTGGTATATATGGGGACAATACAGTAAGAAGACTAATAATAAACTAAACACTTATGGTAATGACGAAGAAATAGATGTGGATAACACTGACATGGAAAACGAGGAATAATAAGTAGAGGAGGTACTATTAATGGGCTTACTTACTAAGAAAGATGCTACTATGTTTAGACATTATTTTAAAGAAATGGCTAAACTTCGTGGTATAAATGTTATTTATAAATATCCCATTGATATGGAATTTTCTATTTATGCAGAAGAAGACCCAAAAGGATTTTCGGAAGATATTCCTATGGACATCATATTTGAAGAAAATCCTAAGATGAATACTTTACGTAAGTACGGTTGGGTATCCGAAGTACCAGACGATAAACCCTATATAGCCCAACTACCATTCGATGCTAAGAACTTATGTAAAGGTTGTAGAATTATAATCCCTTCTCCGTTTCCTCTAACACCTCCAAGAACATTTGTTATTACTGAGATAACCGCAAACTTAGAATTTCCTGATAACTGGGTATGTAAATTAGCCCCTGTATTTCACGATAAACCTAAGGAACCTATCGACTATTCAAACACTAACTATAACTTTATTAAAAAGAAATGAGATACGTGGTACAAGAACCTCGCAAGCACGGGGAACCTAAAAGCGCTTATATTAATAGATGTAGTATACAGCTATTAGCGTTTAAGAGGTTATTAAGAACTAAAATTAATAGAAATAAGTTATTATGTCGTAAGGACTTATTACGACAGCAACCTAATATACAATGGTTAATAACTGATTCTAATTACAATATATTGAAAATAGTTAATAGCTATGTTAATTATCTGCAATGTTTTTACGATGATTATAACGACTATTGCTATTATGAGGTGCCTAAACATATTAGATGTCCTCATACAGTAACTTCCTTAGATACTGTTATAAGGACATTAGAATATGGCGGCACAAATATGGCTCCATTGTACTGGATTCGTCCAGTTTTTTCGGAGTTTATAAAAATTACAAATAATAGATAAAGTATCTATTAAATAATATACACATTATATTATATAAATGGTGTGGAGGGATAGTATAGATTATGAGTGTTTATAGATATGATGAAGCTATAATAAAGCATTTCAGAGATATATTAGACGATAATCGTATATCTATATTACCTGTTGAACTCGCCATAAGGTTCACAGCACAGTTACAAAAAGACGATGTTAAATTTCCTTTGATATCTACCACACGATTGAGTTATTCTATAAGACAATCAGATGTAAACTTTACAGGTTTACGTAGAGGCGGATATCAAAATAGGAATAGTGATGGAACTAACACTTTTGCACAAATAATTCCAATCCGTATAGAATATCAAATGGATATATTTACCGTAGATAAACGTACAGGTGACGAACTTGTAAGAGAATTAGTATTTCATATAATGCAAAATCCTACATTACAAGTTGAGGTTCCGTATGATTTAGATATGATACATAATTTCAATATATTCTTAGGTGCCGATATAGTAGATAATTCAGATACTATTGAACATTTAGACAAAGGTGTTAAATTCAGAAACACATTAACATTCTATACCGACGATGCTTATTTATTTGCAAGTAAAAAGCAATTACATAGTAATGTAACTGGCTCTGTGGATACATTACCACGAAAAGAGGGTAAATAATGCTAAAAGTAAAAAACTATTCCGGCACATTACTTACCATTGACAACGTTACTATATATAATGGAGGTTATCAGTTATTCGATTCGATTAAAGATACATCGTATCTTAATAAGCTTATAAATGCTGGAAAAATAACTGTGACCAACGTAGATATAGAACCTGTTAAGCAAGTGGAAGATGTAGAACCTGTTACAGAAATAAAGAATGTACACACTTCTAAAACACCTGAATTAGGTAATACAGATGTTGTGGAAGTTGTTACTAATACATCTACTACTAAGAAAAAACGGTCGAAAGACACTAATAATAATTCTGAGGTAGAAAATTCCAAATCAACGAAAGGGGATATGAATAATGCCACAGATTAGAGTAAACGAAATTGACCAAAGTATTTATACTCGTGTTGTTACAGATGACAAAGTTCGTGTAATGATTCCTGGTATTGCATCTTTTGGTCCAGGTGCTACAGCAGATTTAACTGATTTGTCCGGTGTCACATTTACAGACGCTAATGATTTTGATAAAGTGTTTGGTTACACTGCACCAGAATATAACCCATTTAAATCTGACGTATCTCGTATGTATGCAAAACAGCTTATTAATCGTGGTGCGGCTGTCACATTTGTAAAAATCAACAATGGCTTGATGGCAAAATACGATATAGGTGATGTTACTGTAAGCCAGGTTACGACACGTGGTATTGCAGAAGCTGCTTCTTATGTGGGTAAAGGTTTCACACTTACTACAGAACAGCCAGCTGATTGGACTACTAACTATGCTAAGTATTTTACTAAGTCTGGCACTACGTATTTAAAGGTTACTGGTGATTCTGCACCTACATGGGCCACTAATACTTACTATGCTAACGACGACAGCAATTATGATGCCGACATTCATATGTTCGCAGAACAGATTGATAGTGTTACAGCAAAATATGCCGGCTCGTTCGGTAACCGCTTACTGGTTACATTTACACCTGTAACAAGTGCAAATCGTAGTTATACATATCAGTATTCTATGGTTACTGTCTATAGAGCTGATATAGTGGTAGACACTAAAACTGACGGGGATACAATTGATGTCACTCCTCGTATTACCGGTGTACATAAATTAGAGTCGCACATTGTTTCTACAAATCCTAAGGATGTTAACTATTTCGTAGACGTGGATTTTGATTATATCACTATAAAGCCTACCGCAACAGCTTATGACGAGCTATCCATAATTTGGAGTGATATGGCGGCCGACCCAGAACAGGGAGCTAAAGTCTATAGTGGATTCCCAGAAATACCACTTAAATATACTGATGCTACGGGTAATACTAAGTACAACGCCGCTGCTTTATTGACTGAGGGTATGGATTTTGATTTCGGTGCTGATTTAAATGCTGTACTAAAACGTGGTTTTGGTGGCTTTAATATAGACGGTACCAACAGCAAGGTTACGACTCAAAACATCAATAAATGGATTTGGGCTTGTTACAAAGAAGATGGCGTTATAGAGTCTGTATTAAACGGCGTTAGAAACTGTTACGAAAACTACACAGACCCATATGTATATGATTTTGACTTCATTACATCGGGAGGTTTCTTAGATGAAACCTTTGTATTAACAGGCGCGGAAGACCCTGAAACACATAAACCTGTTGAGATAGACGACACTAATATTGCAACATATACAGGTAGCAACCCTCCTTGTGTAATCACAGTAACATCGGATAGAAATGACGAGAACATACCGGATGGCGTAAGACCTATACATAGGGCAATGCTTAACCTTGTAAATACTCGTCAGGATTGTATTGCTTTATTTGATATTAACCCATTCTGGGATAAGGATAGTCTTCCTCTGTATGTAAATAGTGTTAATACATCATTCGGTGCGTTCCATGCTCCTTGGTGTTATTGTAACAATCCGGATGCCTTAGGTACAGTGCTTATGCCTCCTTCATTTGTATTCCTTTATACAATGCTTTCGAATCTCATAAATAACACAGAGGCACAGAAGTGGTTCCCTCCCGCAGGTGTTACAAGGGCTACCGCAAGAGTAGTTGTAAGGCCACTTTATGAGATAGGTTCTGTATTACTTGATAAGTGGGAGAATAATACTTTAGCAAGAGTTAATCCTATTATGAAGTTAAAGAATTATGGTTACGTTATTTATGGACAGTATACAGCATATGTAGCACAGGATGAAAATACACATTCTGCACTTGAAAGCTTAAATGTTAGACTTATATCTAACTGCGTAAAGAAGCAGATATTTAATACTTGCTTAAAGCTTACATTTGAACCTAACAATAGTTCACTTTGGATGAAGTTCTATGATGCTATGGATAAGTATTTACTCTTTATGAAGCGTAACGATGGTGTATATGATTACAGAATCCAAATGGACGAAGGAACTGTTACAACGGATGATATTAATGAATTACGTTGTCCTGGTAAGGTATGGATTAACCCTGTAAGAACAGCTGAGTTCTTTGATATAGACTTTATCCTCACTGAAGCTGGAGTAACATTTACTGATACCGTAGAGGAGGGTGTATAATATGAATCTAACTCCATTAAAATATGGTGCCTATCATATGATAGGTCAGGACGCTTGGGAACCACAGCGTACAAACAACTTTGAGATAAGATTTCCTAACTTACCTCAATTATACTCCATTGACCAAGGTTTAGCAATGCCTTCTAATGCAACAGATTACCTTACACTTTCTACTCAGAGTGTTGGCGGTCTTAATACTAATATCAGTGCATTAGATGTTTCTTACGGAAACAATAACATTAAGTTTGCAGGTAAGCCTGAATACCCAGATGTAACTATTACATTTAGAGACTTTATTGGTATTCAGACAGAGCGCATACTTATGGCATGGAGTAAACTTGTTTATAATCCTGCTACTGAAAAGGTTGGTAGAGCAAGTATCTATAAACAGCAAGGTTACTTACTTGAATTTGCTCCGGACGGTACGAATGTAAAAACTTGGAAGCTTGAGGGTGCTTGGCCAGGTAGCATTTCGTTTGACGATTATTCTAATGACGGTAACGATATTAGAAGAATCAGTGTTACATTTAATGTAGACGTAGCAATTCCATTAGACTAATACATAGTCAATACCTCGTATCAATACAGACCTGTACATTAATACAGGTCTGTATTTTTTTTATTCTACGTTTTTACAAAAACTATTACTTACATATAAAGACTTTATAAAAAATATTACACTTTATAGTATATAGATTTCTATAGGAGTCTACAAATCGGTAAAAATGAATAAGCATATATTTTATTGGAGGATTGAATATGTATACTTTTTCAAAACCAAATCTTATAACAGAGCAATTTACCTTACCGAGTAACGGTAAATTGTATAACGGCGCGATTGACCCTAATATAACACTTAGGGCAATGACAACATTGGAAGAAAGAATGAGATTAGGTTCACAATCTTATTATGAAAGTATGTCAGCTATCGTTAACGAATGTATAGTGGATAATAAAAAACCTGATGGCACATATAAGATAGACAGTAAATACCTTACTATATTTGATTTTGATGCTATATGTGTAAAGTTAAGAATATTAACTTATGGACCTATGTATAAAGCTGTTGCAAGATGTTTAAGATGTGGTAAACAATTTATACACACTATGGATTTACGTGAATGTGATTTTAAATTTGTTCCGGACGATTTTACCGAGCCTTATGATATCGGTCCATTACCTATATCTGGTGATACATTAGGTTGTAGATTTCTTAGAGTGCAGGACAGGATAGATATTGATAATAAAACACAAAACTTTATGTCACAACATCCAGAATTTATAGGTGATGCATCATATACATTTGAAATGCAGCATAGAATAATGCAGGTTAACGGTGAAGATATTGACTCCATTATGGTACAACGTTATGTTGATAATATGATAGGTGGAGATTCTTCTTATTATCATCAAAAAATAGATGACGGTAATAGTTTCGGTGTTCAAAGAGTTAAGACTATTGATTGTGAAGATGCTAATAATCCAATTGCTCCTTGTAATGGTATATCAGTTTGCGCTATACGTGGTAACGACGAGTTTTTTCGAACCCCGGATATTGATTAAGGATAAACCTTTGACAGTTTTAAAATATGAAGAAGTATTAAAGGAACAACTCTTAATTGGTATCCTTTCCAAAGGAGCCGTAACCTTAACAGAAACTAATGACTTACCTGTAAATGATAGACGCATATTATTAAAGACGTTGCAGGATGTAGAGGACGAAAAACGACATAAATTAGAAGAGATACAGCAACAAAGACAGAGTAAATCTAAACGTTTTAGATAAATTAATTATTTCAAATAAACTTATTGCGAGGTGAACACTATATGGCAGAAAATAATTCAATAAGAAATAGTTACACAGGTAATGAAGTTGACTTCGCAGCAAAGTTATCGTCTATAGCAACTACTATGTCAGAGCTTCGTGATATAATGAAGACCTTATCGGAAACTGTTAAAACGATGGATAAATCGTCTAACAACTCTAATTCTAAATTGGATAAAGCCTATAAGGAAAATTTAGAATGGCTACGTAAACAAAATGATTTATACAAAACAACAGATAAGGTGATGCGTCAAATCAATAATGGTTTGTATAAAGAATTCTCTTCTACATTTACAGATTTAGACAAACTAAAAAATGAACATATAAAAAAGCAAACTTATATAGACACATTGGAAGCTAAAATGGCTAAAGCAACAGCTAATAGCTGGGATAAATTATCGGGTAGACTGGAACAGACTATTAAAACTAAGAAAGACGAATTAGCAATAATTAGTGACAAGTTAGAGAAAGCTACAAAAGCAGTATCGGATAATGTACAACGCAGTAGTGAATATCAAAAAGCACAGCAACAAGCCCTAAATGAGCATTTACAAAATATGACAAATTTAAGTTCGAAAGCATCCGCTTTTTTACCGCGTCAATCTGCTTGGAATACTGCTAAAACTAATGTAGGTAATTTTTTCAATCCTAAAAATTCCAGGGAATACAAGGAGTGGCAGGAATTTCTCAGTGGACGTCGTGCTGATATAAGTGCTGGTCGTCGTGAAGCAACCAGTTCATTAGCAGGGTTACGGAATCGTTCTAGAGGTATTGACTCTCAAATAGCCGATTTAACCGTGGCGTTACAAAAGTTAGGTCTCGAAGGTACTGATTCTGCAACAGAGCGGCAAATAGCAGAACTGCAAAAAGAAAGACAGGTAATTGACGACCAAATAAAATTAAACGAATTTGAATTATCTAATTTACAGGAAGAAGAAGATTTATTAGATAAACAATCTGCTGCTGTAGATAAAGCTAATACAGTATCGGAAAATATTAAAAACACAGCACTTAAATTTATAAAACAAACACTTACTAAGGCTGTTGATAGGGAACTGTCAAATTTAACAGGTGCTGCCGATAAAGTTTTCGGCTCGTTTGAATCTTTGCAACAGACTATGGGTAGACAGCTTAAAATGTCTTCTGGCGAATATGATAATATGAAACAACAGCTAATGGCAGCTGCCGATGCTGCTGGTAAGGCAATTGATGTTACACAATTAAACGAAGCTGCTGCTTCTATGACTGAAATGGGTATTTCTGATACTACACTAATTACAGAAATGGCTGTAGGTATTGCTAAATTATCTGAAGCTGGAGTTAGTGCTAAGCTGGATGAAGAATCCGCTAAACAGATAAATGCTACATTTTCAGAGTTAGTTGCCCAAGGTGTTGACGAAACAGAAGCTGCTAAACTTGCTACACAACGTTTTGATGCCATGATTGGTATACAGGAACAAATACGTCAGCAATATGGTAATACTATTGCGTTGGAAAACGGCGGTTGGCAAGAAATTCAGAACTGGACTTCTAAATTACAAGGAACTGGTGATTTAACTAACGATGAAGTAGGTTCCTTTATGGCTTCTACTGCTAATGCTTTAGAAGCTATGACTACAGCGGGTATTACTGACCCAACAGCATTATTTGGTGAGGTGGAAAATGTACTAAACGGTAAGGTATCTGACCAGAATGCTTGGATGTTGGATTATTTATACAAATCTGGTATATATGACACTGAGGGTATGTATCAGAAATTTGGTAGTGGTGAAGCAGGTGATATTCTTGTAGGTTTGGCAGACCAGATGGTAAATATACTAAATGGAGCAGACGCTACTAATGCCGCATATATAAAAGATGCCTATGGCATAAGTATGACAGGTGAACAGTTAAGAAGTTTTCAGAGAAAAACCGGAAGTGCGAGTGCTTTATACTCTGGTGCTACCTTTGACCAATCCGCTATTGATGAATTTGGTAAATCTGTTGCTAAAGGTTTAGAAGAAGGGAGCTACCTAAGTGCTACTACAAAATTAGAAAAAACAAACATATCGCTTATGCAAGAATTAGCATCCAAATATCAGGATATACCCGACGGTGCGTTTTGGATGGGTGAAGGTTTTAGCGAAATAAAGAATATTGTCGATAATGCTGTAGATTTATTACTCACAGGCCTTACCAGCGGCAATTTTACAAATAGTTTAGGTAATTTGTTTGGTAAGGGTTCAGGTGGTTCCGGTGGTTCCGGTGGTGGTTATGAGGGTAACCTATTAACAGGAAGTGCTTCTTCTGGAAATCCTGCCGCTTACGCTACTATGGCAGTAGGTGGTACATTATCTGTTGGAAGTGCCGTAAAGAACTTTTCACAAGCAGATTATGAAGATAGTGTATCAGAAGGTATTAGAGAAGGTACTATTAATACATTTAGAGACCCAACTTTTACGGCTGGATTAGGTACTGTTATAGGTGGAGCATTGGGTGGGCCTGTAGGCGGTGCCATAGGAGGTGCACTTGGTACAT
>Ga0247611_10001756_pt1 | contig 37950 bp, 44 predicted proteins | sample 177DNAGHGhighgp2_FD_192422 | JGI IMG/M metagenome (GOLD analysis project Ga0247611, IMG submission 192422) | Sheep rumen microbial communities from Palmerston North, Manawatu-Wanganui, New Zealand - 1770 DNA GHGhigh gp2 | ecosystem: Host-associated > Mammals > Digestive system > Stomach > Rumen... | reverse complement strand
GTTATGAAATCGGAGTTACATAATACAATTATAGAATTATAAAAATCGACATTAAAGATGTATTAGAAAAAGATAATACAGATAATGAAGATTATAAAAAGAAATATGAAGAGCTTAAAAAAGAATATAATAAACTTAAAAAAGAGTGTGTAACGCTTCAAGAAAGATATGATTTATTTTTAGAATCTATGCGTTAATTTTAAATAAGGAGGTCAAAAATGAAAAGAACAAAAATTTGGCTTGTATCAGATACTCATTTTTCACATCCTAATATTTTAAAATATGTTCCTAAAAGAGTAATTCAAACTGCTGAATATATTATTAAAAAACAATATGGAACTATTAATGGTTATGAAAAAGAAATTCAAGATGCTATAGATAATTATAATGAAGCTTGTAAAAATCAAGATTTTGATGCAAAAATCGAATTTTTAAAATGGCACGATGAAATGATTATCGATAAATGGAATTCTAAAATTCAGCCTGATGATACAGTTTATTTTTTAGGAGATTTTGCATTTTGTCATAAAACAAAATTCAAAGATTTATCTGATAGAGAATTCGTTCGTATGTTAGAAATCGGTCAGCAATTAAATGGACATAAAACAATTCTTTTAGGAAATCACGATTGGAGAAAACATTCTTCTTATGGTGAAATAGTTTATAATCCTACATTAGATCATTTCTTTCATCAGTGTGGTTTTGAAAGAGTAGAATTTAATCCTTTTATACTTTCATATAAAGGAAAAAAATATTTACTTTCTCACGAACCTCAATGTGAAATTATAAACAAAGATGGACAAAAAATTTCTATCAAAATAAATACTGGTGATTATATAAATAAATATGGTCATATTCACGATGAAGGTATTGGCGATAAAAATTGTGTATGCTTAGATGCGAATGATATGTGTCCTTGTGAATTAAAGTAATTTGAGAACTAGTTATCACTCGTATAAAAGATAACTTGGTGGGCCGGGGATCTATACTCTAGACAAAATTCGATACAACCAGTTAAAAGCTGGTATAAAAGATACTCTTTTAATGGAGTATTTTTTATTTTTAATTTAATTTTAAACACCTAATATATATGATGAATTAAAATATAATTATACTTTAAAATTTGAAAACTGTAAAAGAATAGGAGGTTTCGAAATGAATAAAGAAATCAAATTACCTGTTTCAAAAGAAACTTTTGTTAAAACTTTTAAACATATTAAAGAAAATAGAAAAAAATATGGTAAATTACAAGAAGCTTTAGAAGATTTATCTCCTAGTAATTATTGTAATTTCTGGCCACATTTTACAGAAGAGAATTTATTTATTGACTTATTGATAGAGGTTCTTAATTTAAAACCTTCTGTTACAAAAATAGAAGAATATTATGTTAATATAATTGATTATTATATTGAGGAAATAATTGATAAAAAACCAAATGAAATTAAAGCAGAAGATAAAGAAATATCCACACCTGCTAAATTATATGACTATATCGTAAAGAATTACGACAAAATAAAAAAGGAGTAATAAAATGAGTAAAGAAGCTACAAACGCATTAGGAAAAAGAATGAAAGATTATGAAAAAGAGGCAAGAAGTTATTTAGCTTCTAAGACACCTGTTATTATTAGAATTGATGGGAAGGCCTTTCATACTTTTACAAGAGGTTTAAATAGACCTTATGATGTAACTTTTCACTATTGTATGACTGAAACAGTAAAATACTTATGTAAGAATATTCAAAATTGTAAATTAGGATACACTCAATCTGATGAAATCACTTTAGTTTTATTAGATGATTTAAATGAAAATAGTTCAACATTCTTTGATAATCAAATTGAAAAGATTTGTTCAGTAACTGCATCTATGGCAACCCTTGCATTTAACAAAACTATTTATGAAAAAGTTCAAGAATTTCAAAATAGATTATTCTTATCGCCTAATGATAAAGAATTAAAAGAATTGGTTGATGTATGGACAAGTAAAATGTTTAAGGCTGAATTTGATGCAAGATGTTTTAATGTTCCAAATAGAACTGAAGTATTAAATGCTTTGATCAATAGACAACAAGATGCTATTAAAAATAGCATTACAATGTTAGCCTTAGCTCACTTTTCTACAAAAGAATTAGATAAAGTTAATAGTTCACAAAAGCTTGAAATGCTATCAAAGAAAAATATTGATTGGAATACTTACTCTACACATTCTAAAAGTGGAGTAGTAATTTATAAAGAATTCTTTGATAAAGAAGGTGCTTTAAGAAGCCGTTGGACTGTTGATGAAAATACTCCTATTTTTACTGAACATCCATCATACATTTTAGATTTTCTATCTAATAAGTAAAAAAGAAACCTGTATCTTTACAGGTTTTTTATTTTTTAAACATAAAACAATTGCTTTATAATATATTTAATGGAGGAAAAAATATAATGGAGAAAACAATAAAACTTATAGATAGGAATAAGGAAGAATATATAAAGGATTATTATAATTCTCTTACTTATGCTAAAAGAATTACGATATTACCTTTTGTTTCTTTAATGAAAATGAGTGCATCGGCAATTCACGATTTATATAATCACGTTAGTGGAGTTCGTCAAGCTTTATATTGGACACGTGAAAAAGATCACGAATACAGTAGATATGACGAGATGGATGATAATAGATGTTATGATGAAACTCTTGGTGAATATGAAGCAGTTCTTGAAAGTGCATATTTGCTTGTTGCTAATAAACTTAAGGGTGCTACTAAATATAAATCTTTATGGGTAAGAATATCCGAAACACAAGCTAAGAAAATTGCTTATGCTAAAGAACACAGTGTAAAAAATTTCAAAGCTAAGTTGGTAGCTTGTCCTAATTGTGAATCAAAAATTAATAAGAAATTTGTAAAGTATGATAGATGTCCAGTATGTAATAACGATCTTAGATCAAAAACTACAATTAATACTTTAAGAGGCTATGAAGATAAAATAAGAGCTCTAAAAGATGAGGCTAATATTGAATATCGTAAACTTTATGAACTTAACTTTAAGAAGTGAGCATTGCTCACTTTTTTTATTAAACATAAAGAAAATGTCATTATATTAATATAGGAGGAAACAATATGACAAAATATGAGAAAAGAGAAAATGGAATTTTAGACAATACAGTTCCTAAGATGACAGAAGCAACTAAAAAGATTTTAAAGGATTTTTTAGAAGGTGCTGAAACTTTTTGGTTAGCTGTTAAAACTCCTCGTAAAGATGAGTGGAAAGAATACCACGGTGTTTATAGAGATATCAGATTAAAAATCGATAGAGATGTTCTTTTATCAGCAGGTATTCACTTCTATAATTGTCGTGAAACTGATAGTGGCAGTGATTATTTAGGTTCACTTGAAGATTTTGTAGGAGTTAACTTTAGTGGTACTGTTCTATTATTAGAAGAAGTTGATTATGGAAAGTGGGAAAATTTTCTTCCATTAAACAATGAAAGAATGATTCAATGGGGCTTCAATGATGATGAAACTTTTGAAGCTTTAAAAGGAACAATATTAGATTTAGAAAAACCTGAATCAGTTGGTTCTTTTTATTAAATGAGGTGAAAAAATGTCTAAAATTAAAGTAAAATGTATAATGCCAATCTATACTATCGTAACTAATGGTTCTTGTAATGGAGATAGTTTTTCAGAAAATGTAATAACTTTTGCTGGAAATGATAAGCTTGAAGAAGTTCGTAAAACATTTAAAAGTATTTATGATGAAAACTTAAAAAACTATGATTTATCTAATACAAGTTTTATTAAAGATTTCAGTGAAACTCCTAATGGATTAAATTATAGTGCTTCTTTTGAAATGTATTATGAAGGCTATTATGATGATAACCACGTTTCCGGAACAGTTAGCACAACATTTGTTGATACCGAAGTTGAAGTTGACATTAATGATTTAAATTTAAGCGATCAATTTTGGTTTAACGAAGCTAAAAACTATGCAACTAGATATCTAGAGGATAATAAGTTAACATTGCCTGAAGAAGTAATTAATGAGATTTGTGAAAAGGTTGCTAAATCAGCTCCTAATAATGAATATTTATGGGATCAGATTGATTTCGCTTTTGGCTCTGATGTTAGAGAGGCTATCGAAAATAAAATTTAATATGTGAAAAGGGATTTATTCCCTTTTTATTTTTATTTTAATAAACACCTAATATACCTGTCGTAAATAACATAACAAGGAGGACACTAATAAATGTTATATGCATTAATTGCAGTCGGAGTCGCTGTGGCTCTTTTACTTATTTTCTTTTTCGCTGGCTATGTTAAAGCTGCTCCAGATGAGGCTTTAATTATTTCTGGTTTTGGAAAGAGAAAAATTTTAATTGGTAAGGCAGGATTTAGAATTCCGTTCTTACAAAGATTAGACAGACTTTCATTAAAGGTATTCCAAGTAGATATTAAGACAGATGAAGCAATTCCAACATCTAATTTCATCAATATTAGAGTTGATGGTGTTGCCAATTTAAAGATTTCATCTAACCCAGAATTACTAGGATTAGCAGCAGAATCTATTCTTAATATGAATGAAAATGAGTTAATCGCTCAAGTTCAGCAAGTATTACAAGGTAATATGCGTGAAATTATCGGTACTGTTGATATTAAGAAACTTGTTCAAGATAGACAAGGTGTAGCACAGTCAGTTAAGGAAAACGTAGTTCCTGATATGGCTAAGATGGGTATTGAGGTAGTTAACTTTAATATTCAATCATTCTCAGATGATAATCACGTTATTGAAAATCTAGGTATTGATAACATTTCTCAAATTTCAAAGGATGCAGCTATTGCAAAGGCAAATGCTGATAGAGATGTAACAATTGCAAAGTCTTTAGCTGAGGAAGCAGCAAACCGTTCAAGAGTAGAAGCAAATCAAAAGATTATTGAACAAAATACTGAACTTTCATTAAAGGAATCTTCATTAAAGCAAAAGACAGATACTGCAAAGGCAACAGCTGATGCCGCATATGAAATCGAGGAACAAAAGAGAAAGCAAGAAATCAATATTGCTCAAATCAATGCTGATATTGCTAAGCGTGAACGTGAAGTTGAACTAGGACAAAAGGAAGTTGAACTTCAAGAAAGAAAACTTCAAGCTCAAATCAATAAGCAAGCTGAAGCTGAAAAGTATGCTGCAGAACAAAAGGCACAAGCTGATTTATTCACACGTCAAAAAGCTGCAGAAGCTAGAAAATATGAATTAGAACAAGAAGCTGAAATGCAAAAAATTAAGGCAGAAGCTGAAAAGGTTGCTAAGGAAAAGGCTGCAGAGGCTTTAAAGATTGAAGCTGAAGCAAAGAAGGAAGCAGCACTTGCAGAAGCTCAAGGTATTGAAGCAAAGGGTAAGGCTGAAGCTGATGCAATTCTTGCTAAGGCAGAGGCTATGAAACAATATGGTGAAGCTGCAACATTACAATTAATTCTTGATTCAAATGTATTACCTGAAATGATTAAGGCATACTCTGAACCAATGGCTGCTGCAATGTCTAAGATTGATAGCATTACAATGTATGGTGAAGGAAATACTGCTAAACTTAATGAAGAAATTACAAAAAATGGTACACAAATCTTCTCAGGTCTTGAAAAGGCTACAGGTCTAGATGTTAAGTCATTACTTGCGGGTTTCTTAGGTGGAAAGTTAATTTCTAAGGATACTCAACCAGTAATTAATGCTGAAACTACTAAAGCTTCTAATAAAAAGCAATAAAAAATAAAGGTTTGGATTATTCCAAGCCTTTTTTAAAACATAAAAGAGATATTGAAAAGTTATCGAGGTGATATAAATGACTAAATGGCAATCTTATAGACAAGATGCTACTAAAAGTGGTCGTGTCAAAAAGAAAAAAGTAAAAGAATATTATGAAGACGAAAAAACACCGTCATTTTGGTCTAAACTTCCAATTTGGTCAAAAATCTTAATTGTTTTTGGTGCAACTACTATTGTTTGGCTCATTTATTTTTTAATTTTAAACAAAAGTTTTTAAATTAAACACCTAATATATTTAAAAGAAGGTGACAATATGTTTCAAAGATTAGTTCCATATTGGTTAGGCTTAGGCGCAATTATAGTTTCTGCTTTAGTTTTAACATCTTGTAAAGAATCCGAACTAAATCAACCAACAAATTTAGTTTATGATAAAGTTGAAAAAGTAAATGATGTAGATGTTCGTATTTACACAAGAGCTTTAAATAATAAATTAGTTACAACAGACTCTATTGTTCAATGCAATGATGATTTTGAAGAGTTATTTTTAAATGATTTTTCTCTTTATGAAAATTATGATTTTACAAAGAATTCATTATTGGTATTTTCTTTAGATAACGTTGATTATACTAATACTTTAGGGCCTCGTGTTACAGCATTAGAAAATGACCATTTACAAATCACTTTCAATAAAGGTAAATCTTCTAATTATATTACTTTTGTAGAATTATATGATTATAAAATTAATAGTTATGATTTTGATATTATCGAAAACGTATTAAACTAAAAAGAGGTATAGTGAAATGTATTTTTTTGAATCTCCAGCTTATTATGCTCCAACAGGATTAGGGATTGTTACTCAAATTGTTCTTTTAATTTTGAAATTAACAAATACAATTAACTGGGCTTGGCCTGTGGTTTTAATTCCTCTTGCTATTCTTGCTTTTTACACATTTACTTTTATTATTGTCTTCCAATTTTTATTAGATTTGTGTAGTAAGATTTCCAGTGATGATTATTAATAATTAACCTATTTTATATAGGTTTTTTATTTTTTAAGATAAAATTTTATCATTTTTAAAACATAATTTATAATATAAAAGAGGTGGAATTATGAATTACCATAATATTACAAAAGAAGATATGCTTAATGGTGAAGGACTACGTGTAGTCTTATGGGTTGCAGGATGCGAACACAAATGTAAAAAATGTCATAATCCTGAAACTTGGAAATTAGATAGTGGTATTCCTTTTGACGAAGACGCTAAAAAAGAACTTTTTGATGAATTAGAAAAAGATTATATATCAGGTATTACATTTAGTGGAGGAGATCCATTACATACCTTTAATAGATTACCGGTATCTGAATTAATAAAAGAAATAAAAGAAAAATATCCTACAAAAACAATTTGGGTTTATACAGGATATAAGTTTGAAGATGTCAAACATTTACCTTTTATAAAAGATATAGATGTTTTATGTGATGGTAGATTTGAAATTGATAATTATAAGCCTGATATTCCTTGGGTAGGTTCTACAAACCAAAGAGTAATTGATATTCAAAAGACTTTAAAAAACAACGAAATTGTTTTAAGAGATGATTTTAAAAAATATATGGAAAGAAAGGATAAATAAAAATGCAAATTGAATTTAATAAAATTAAACCTGGAATGAAAGTTATGATTTCTCCAAAGGATAGTGATGGAGCAATTTTTGTAAGTGTTTTACAAATGAAGCCTTCTACTCGTTCACTTTCTTGCAAAGATATTTTTGAAGATAAAGTTTATGAAATAAAAGAAAGTGATCCTTTTGTTTATTATAAAGAGGGAGACCCTTCTTATGAAAAGGTATTCGAAGTTTTTGCTAAATGTTCATATGTAGATAAGAAAATCAAAGAAGGACTTACTACAAATGAAAAACTAAAAATTTATGAAGCTTTAACAAAGGTGAACTAATTATGTCAAGACCTGCTTATAGATTATGGACAAATAAATTTGAAGATGATTATAAGAATTTAGGCTTTACTGATACTGAAACAACTCGTATAATCAATTTTCTCTATGATGTAGATGAAGATTACACTTCAAAGAAAGAATACCTAAAAGCGGCTCAAAATTACGCTAAAGAGTTAAAGAAAGAAACAGGATTAAGTGTAGGAATTGAAACATTGTTTGGAATGCCTGTTTCAGATGGTTATAGATATTGTTCTAAATGTCAACAATTTTTTTGGGAAGATGAAGATTGTGGATGTGAAGAATAATTAGAAAACATAATTTTCTTGAAAACTAAAAATATATTTTAAAATATATGACTAATAAAAGGAGAAAAGGAAAATTATGAAAAATATCAAAACTAAGAAAAAGAGAAAATTGTCAAACCCCATTAATAAACTATTAATTGAAAAAAGAGTTCGTATGACAATTACTCCAACTAAGAAAGAACTTCAAAATCGCTTAGATAGAATTCAAAAGCAAAAAGGCTATGGTCTTTCTGACTAATCCTCCCATAAAGAGGATTTTTATTTTATTATGAAAGGATGATAAAAATGCAACAAATGACACCAACACCAACTTCAAATAAAAAATTTATTTTATTTATTATTTTAAAAGTTTTCTTTTTAGCTTTAATTTCTGTTGCCATTACAATAGGTTTATATTTCTTAATTAAATCCTATTTGCCAACACCTGTTTATCCTGGCCCAATAATCGATGATCCAGTTCCAGTAATTCCTTATAATTCATTTTTTTAAAAAAACATAAGAAAAATGTATCTTATTAAGCTCGAGGGAATTTTAGTAGTAAATTTTATTGGCTTTAATATTATCATTTGACTTTTTCTTCTTTCCTTTCCGTTGAATGATAATATCAAGATAAACAAAAGACACTCACTTTTTCTTCGAGTGTCTTTTTAGTTTTTATAAAACATAATAAAACAGACAGGAGGCCGATAAAAATGCGAAAAAAAGCACTATTATTTTCAAGCTTTTTAATACCTCTTTTTCTTTTAACATCTTGTAATTTTAATGTGTTTGAACAAAATTTTATTACTGAAGAAACTAATGTTTCAAATGTTGATGCAAATCCACAAACCAATTTTGAAATAAAATATAGATTTATTTATAATAACGAAATAATTAACACTTTTATTCAAGAATTTGAACAAGAAATTGTATTAAATAAAGCTGATATTCCGTTTGAACATTTATCTGAACAATATGAAATTGAAGATTGGTATTCTGATCAAGAATTAACAACTTTATTTTTAGATACAATAGATGTTAAAACAAATTTAGAAATTTTTATTAAAGTAAATTTAAAGCAAAAAGTAGAGTGGTCTGTTTTATCTGCTCCAACTACAACATCTTCTGGTTATGCAGTAAAAAAAGAAGGTACAACTACTAAAACATATACTTTACCTAAATTAAATGAAACAGATTATTTTGTATCTAAAGATGCTATGAATTGTAATACCAGACAAATAATCACTTATAAAATATATATTGAAGGTAATCCTTTTACTTTTACAGCCTTAGGAGAACAAAGTTCACATCTTTTTAACAATTTTGAAATAATCGAAACTCCAACTGAAAATACTTTAGGAAAATATAGAAGATATTGTGCTAATTGTGATTTTTATGAAGATATTAGCTTGCCTTCTATTAATAATTCCGATTATTTGGAAACAGAGCTAAGTCAAAAAAGTTGTACTGAAAATGCAATTTCTAATTATACTTACTTAAATAATTTTGGATTAGACCATTATCCTTTATCTTTTAATTATATAAAGGAAAATGCTAGTCATACATTAGAAAAGATTTCAGAAAGTGAAGAATATTATTTAAAATCTGATGGAACATTTTTTAAAGAAGTTACTTATGTATGCTCAGAATGTAATGAAGTTATAAAAAAACAAGAAACTTATGTTCCGCCTAAATTATATGATTTACGCTTTATATATTCCGATAAAAGAAATGATTCAACTTTTTTAAGTATTCCTGATAATAAAGAAATAGATTTTTCTAATTATTTAAATATAGAAGAAATTGAAGGAGTTTATACTGATCAAACTTATACTACAAAAGTACCTCAACAAATGTATTTAACCAATAATACCACTTTATATGTAAAAATAAGACGAACTTACAGTTCTGATAATCCATTTGCTCCTACTAAAAATTACATTCCACAGGCTTATGATTTTTCAAATCCATCATTTAATTTTTATAATTTATCTTTAAATACTAAAACAACAGATATTCAAAATCATTATTCTTATTTTTCTTCTACTGGAGATACAAATATAACTTCAATGATAGATATTGAAACAGATAAAGTTAAATTATCTTTCAATACATTTAAAGAAATAGCTAAATCATCAACCTTCTCTGGTTCTTATTCTTCTGTTGATAATAGAACTATGAATGTTAGTGGAAAACAATCTGCTAATTTTAAAGATAGTATGACAATAACAGTAAATAATAAATCTAAAATTATTGATACAAATTGTCAAATTTCTTTTAATGAAAATGCTATTGGTTACGATACAGAAACAATTTCTTTAACTTTAAATGGAACTATTTATTATACTTTTGATTATAAAGATAATGATGATAATTCCTTTGTAGGTTATTTAAGTTTAACTTTTACAACTAATGCCGAAACAGGTGAAATTGAAATTAAAGTTTCAGATTTTTCAATAAATGCATTAATGTCAAATTTAGATACTTTTAATTGTCGTTTAGAAAATAAATTAATTTCTACAACATCATATCAAGTAAATAATATTTTTGAGGAAGGATACGCTGAAACTTTTTTAAATTTAAACGTTAAATAAGGAGATATTAAAAAATGAAGAAGAAAATTTATAAAATTTTATCATTATTTTTAGTTTTTACTTTCTTTTTTTCTTTAACTTCTTGTTCATTATTTAATTTTGATGAAACTAAAACTGAAATTCCATCAACTACTCTTATTGAAGTTACAGATCCTGTTATAGATATTCCAACTACAGAAGATAGTGGATTATCTGAAGAAGAATTACAAATTAAAAAAGAAGAAATGGAATTAAAACTTCAATATGAAGAATTAGTAGCTCAAAGAGATGAATTAAAGCAGCAACTAGAAGCTCTTGAAGAAAAATATCAAACAAAGGTTTCTGCTATTGATGAATTAAGACAAAAAATTATAGAATTAGAAAATGAAATAGAAATTAACTTTTCTAATTTTACTTATTTAGAAAATGTTGTTTTAACTTCTTCTCTTTATATTAAACATACATCTAAAAGAATTGAAAATAGAACAACTATTATTTCTACCTCTCAAGGTTCAGGTTCTATTATAAAAGAAGATGATGAATATTATTATTGCTTAACTAATAATCACGTAATTGCCGATGAAGTATTAGTTAGTGAAACTTCTACCTTTGTTTATGATTTTTATAACAATGAATATGAAGCTGAAATAATTATGGCATCTCCTTCTTATGATATGGCAATTTTAAAAATCAAAAAAATACCAGATGTATTTTTAAACGTAATAAAATTTGCTAAAAGTAATCCTGTAAAAGATGATACTGTTATTTCTATTGGTAATCCTTTAGGTTTAATCAATTCTATTCAATATGGTAAAGTCGTTAGATATTCATCAATATCATCAGTAGCCTATGATGTTATTTGTCATAGTGCAATTATAAAACAAGGTTCTTCAGGTGGTATGCTTTTAAATAAAAATTTTGAAGTTATAGGTATAAATACTTGGGGACTTTCATCTGAAACTGAAAGTTATGGTGGAGCTTCCCCTGTTATGCAAATTTATACATTCTTAGATATGGTTGGAATAGAGGTGAATTAATATGAAAAAGAAAATTATTTTTATCTTATCATTATTTTCATTTATTTTGCTTTTTATTCCAGGAAAAGTCTATGCCGTAGATGAAACTGATTATAAAACAGACTATAGAGAATATTACCAAGATCAAATTGATATTGTTAGTAAAGAAATAAATGAACTTGAAAATCAAATTTCAAATTTAGAAAATGAATTAGAATCGCTAGATACAATTTATCAAGAACTTTCTTTTTATACTTTTAATTATACAATGGATGATTTAACTAATTGGTTTAATAAATGTAATGATACTAAAAAATCAGTAGTTTCTATTACCAGAAAAGAATATAATGTCAATTTTGCTTTAAAAGAAACAACATCTGATTATAATTATTATAGTGGTGCAATTATAAAATATAATTCAAGTAAAAAATACTATTACGTTTTAACCACTTATGATACCACAAAAGAAAGTGGCTTATATTTTAAAACTGATTATATAATTACTGATGGCTATAATAATAAATATTCAGCTAGTATATATAACTCTAGTTCAAAATATAATTTAGCAATCTTATATTTTTCAATTGGTGATAAAACCAATGAATTAACTACTATCAATTTATCTCAAGCTTCTGTTCAAGAAAAACAAACAAATGAATTATTATGTAATCTCTATTACTTAGATAAAACTAAAATGTCCCATTTAAACTTTTCTAAGTTTTTAACTTATAAAACAGATGAAAGTTATTCTTATCCTTATTTTGTTAGTAATATTGATAAAGAAAATGCTTTAGGCTCTATTGTTTTAGATTACTCTGGCCAAATGATAGGAATAACTATTAAATCTTATTATATAGATGATATTTGTTATTCTTATAATATGGATATTTCTAATGTCAATTCTTATTTGAAATCAATCTCATTTGTAATATAATTTTTCTAAAACATAATCAAGATTGTTAAAGTTAATAACTGGAGGAAATTAATATGGATAAAATTTATGAATTAAAGAAAGATTATGGTTTAAATAAAGAAGAAATTAAGAATTTAACCATCAATGAAAAAAGAGCCATTATGGAGGTTGAAGACATTTTTGGAAGAGCAACTAACAAAGCTTTTGCAAAGGCACTTTTCAATATTATTCAAGGCGCAGTTCCAGCTTATAGTCTACAATCAGAAGTATTAAATAGAATTAATTATTCTTATGGAGAAGGTGAAACTTATACAATTAAAGAATTAGCAGAATTAGGAGCTAATAATTTATATATAAAAGTTTCCGATGATGTAACTCTTAATATTTATGATGAAGATTATAGTGAATTATCAAAATACAATTTAACTCCTGAAACAGAAGTTGTAATTGATGAAATTCCTGATACTGATGAAGGATTTACTGTCATCTATGCTAATTTAATTGATGAAAATGAGGAGGACGCTGAATAATATGTCTGAAAATACATTACCAAATGAAAAGAAGCTAAATAAATGGGATGAACCTGCATTTGACACTTCTAATATGACACCTGCCGAAAGATTTTTCTGCCCTACTAGATTAGAGTATGAAATCGCATCTGAAATGGTTGATGATGATTTAAAAAGAAACAAAGGAAGCTACTAAAAAGCTTCCTTTTTTATCGTTTATAAAACATAAAATATATAAAAAGGAGTGTTTAATATGTGGACTACATTAAAGATAAAGTGGGCATTGCTTTCTAAGACAATTAAATTTTTTATTTTATTTTTATTGCTTACTATTATTAGTGGAACTGTTTTAACGATAGTTTTAGTTAATAATATTAAAGCTCCCGAACAACCTTTAACTCCTGAGGAATTAATTTCTTACTTTGAGGCAAATAATGAAACTTTTATTCAAACAAATTATACTTTAGAAGAAGACACAATCTCTTTCTCTATAAAAAATAATGAAGGTTCTAAATATCCTTTATTAAAGGGTTCCTATGTAATTTTTAAAGATGATATAAAATTGGAAACTAAAAACGCTGATTTTTCTTTAATTCCTAGTAATGATTATTTTTTTAATAGTAGTTATCAAATAGATGATGACACTTCTAAATATCAAATAAAATTTGTTATTGATTATAATTCTACATTTTACACTTACGAATCTCAAAAATTATTTATTAAAGAAACTATTGTAGAAAAAGCTAAAGCTCCTGCATTATTAGGAGATTATATGAATAAGCTCGGTAATGATGCTTATGCTACTACTTATTCTTGTTATCAATTAGGAGATCAAAGATGGCTATTACTAGTTCTTCAATGTGATAGAATTCCTACATTGACAGCTCAATACTATGTAGGCTCTAATGTTGAATGGACTGCCGTTTATAATATTACTCAAGCAAATGTAACTAACGAAAATGCCTTTCCTAGTGTTGATGATAGTGAAGGTCAACCAACTCCTTATATATGGAATGGCTTATCTGGAAGCTTAACAAAAGACTTGAAAAAATATACATTAAAAAATGGTGCTAAATTTGAAAATGGTAAATTCATATTAGGTACAACTACATCTGAATTTGATTTAGATTTTAATATTACTTCTAGAGATACTATAAATAATTTTATAAATGCAATTAAAAAAGCATATTATATTTCTTTACAAAATAAAGATATTTACGAAACTAAAAATTAAATTAAAACATAATAACAATGAACTTATTTTTATAGGAGGAATTAAAATGAAGAGCAAAATGATTTTGCTCGTTGGAAAATGTGCTGTAGGCAAAACAACATTTGAAACAGCAATTAGATATGATGATAGTATTCCTGTTAATAATATAATGTCATTAACTACTCGTCCTATGAGAGCTAATGAAAAACAAGGTGTAGATTATCATTTTGTTTCCAACGAGGAATTTGATAAAATTATAGAAGAACAAAAGCCTTATGAACAAACAGCTTATACAGTTAATGGTGAATTATATAGATATGCTCTTGTTCCATCTGCTATTTCAGATGATAAAGTTAATATTGCTGTAGTTAATCCACACGGATTAAAGCAATTAATGAAAACTGATTTAAAGGATAGAATAGTAGTTATTCATATAACATCAACCACACAAGAAAGAATCGAAAGATATTTATCTCGTGAAGATTTAACTGATACTAATGTTTATAAACGATTAGTTGAACGTATTGTTCAAGACGAAAAAGACTTTGGTTCTTTAGACGATTTCGTAGAAAAACTTTGTAAAGAAAACAACATTGAATACATTAATTATGTTAACTCTAATGTTTTAAATGTAGAAGATGCTATTAATAACTTTAAAAGTTTATTTTGTCAATTTTTATAAAAAGAGAGCTTAAAGTTCTCTTTTTTCTTTTGCTTTAAACATAAAAAAATAAAAATAGGAAGGGGAAACAATGAATGTTATTTTTAATCATTTCAGCGATAGTTTTACTTTTAATTATCATTGTTTTATTTACTGTTATTTCAATTATTAACAATATAAGATCTGCTTATTATGAAGCAAAAGATATTAAGGATTATGTAAAAAGTGGCGAATTAAAAGACGATATCAATGAAACTAAAGAAACTGGTAAAAAATTTGTTACTCGTTTAAAAAATGGAAACTTAAAAGAGGATGAAGAAAAATATTATTCAGAATAAAAAGAAAAAATAGGATTAAAAAATCCTTTTTTTAACGCATTTTTTGTCAAAATTAAAACATAATTATATTATAATTATATGAAAGGAGACTAAAATGAAATATTCGATTTTACAATTGGAAAAAAAGAGAAAACAAAACAGAAATTTGATTATCATTTTAGATATTCTTTCTTTATTTTTCTTATTTGTAGGTTTTACTTTTTTATTAATTTCACATATTTTTAAAGATTATAGTTTTGCTTTTATAAGCTTTGGTCTTTATTTGTTTGGACTTTTAATTTTATGCTATGCTTTTACAACTTCTCTTGTAATAAAGAGAAAAATAACTTCTCAAGAACTTTTTGAAAGTGTTTTAGAAACTAGTTTTCCTGGTGGTTCTTTCGAAGAGACAAATAAGCTATCATTTGGTGATTTTAGAAAAATGAAAATTCTTGGTGATTTTAATTTTTTAAATAGTCAAATTAATTTCGGTTATAACAACGATGATGAAACATTTAAATTTTGTAATATAGAACTTAAAAACACTAATACTGAAAAAGAGGTTTTTAAAGGATTAGCAATTGAATTTTCTAACAAAAAATCAAAATCAATGGATAATTCTGCTAAAATTTTAATCAAAACTCCCAATTTTAAAACTATAAATCAAAAAATACTAAAAGAAAAAATAATTGATACATTAGACTTTGGTAATACTTTTATTACTTATACAAATGATGAAAAAAGTTTAGATTTAATTGATGATGAATTCAAAGAAAGAATTGTTAAGATTTATTCAATCGTTCAAAAAGAAATGGCTTTCTATTTCTATGAAAGTAAGTTTGTTTTATTAATATCTGATTATTCTTTTTCTAAGATTAATGTTAAATACAATATTTCAAATTCTTTACAATACTTATATAAAAATATTTATTGTGTTATAGACTTTATTAAAGGTTTAAACACCTAATTAAAACATAAAGTATTTTGCAAGAGTTTTTAAAAATGAAAAAATATGAGCTCCTTGTGGAGCTTTATTTTATTAGTTAGAGGTGACTTTCAAATGAAATTAAAAAATATATTATTATCTAGTTTTGCATTAACACTTTCATTGTTTTCTTTAGCATCTTGCGGTGAAAATGATAACAAACCTACCACAATTCCTGTTTCTGATCAACCTACTGATGTTCAATCGTCAGGAAATACTGGTAATGAAATAAATAATGATGATGATAACAATTCAAATGTTTTTGTAAATAAATATGTTCCTAATATTACTTTAGCAACTGACGAAGATAAAACAGATCATTCTAACATTGAACAATCTTTAATAAATGTTTCTAATTTCGCCGAATATTCTTGTGTTCAAGTAATAATTGAAGATGAAAATAACGAATCGACAGGTTGGGGTTCTGGAGTAATCTATGCTTTTGAAAACGAAGAAACTTACTATGTTTTAACTAATACGCACGTAGTTAGCGGTTCAAATAATTTTTCAATTAAAACAGCCTATGAAACAGTAGATGCTGAATTAATTGGTTATTCAAATTTATATGATGTAGGCTTTTTAAAGTTTACATCTACTGAGAACTATAATATTACAAAGTTTACGACAGATGTAGCTAAAGCGTCTTATTGCGTTGCAGTAGGAACTCCATTAAAAAATCAATTCTTTAATTATAATACAGTAGGAAATGTTTCCTGGTATGATGAAGATAGTATTTATCATACAGCTTCTATCAATTCAGGTAATTCAGGTGGTGGCTTATATAATCTAGATGGGGTTTGTATTGGATTAGACAATTTAAAAGAATCTGGAACAACATCATCAAGTGGAACATTTATTGAAGATGTTTATCACGCTGTTTCAACAAATGCTATCGTTAAAGCTATCAAAGAATTAACTGCTCCTAAATTGGGTATTACTTCAATTGAAATATCTTCTGTTGTATCTATTGCAACTGAATTTGAAACTTATGATTTATATGAAGCTTATTTAAGACAATATCAAGCTGAACCTATTTCAAAAGAAAAGTTTGATTCATATAAAGAATTTGTTAAAAATCACCCTGATATCACAACAGGTGAATTAATTGAAAATGTAGCCGAAAATACAAATTCTTATAATTTAATTCAAAAAGGTGATATCTTATTAAAAGTAGATGATATAGAAATTTCTTCTATTTTAACTGTTAGAAGTGTTCTAGCAACTAAAAAGCTTGGAGATACTATCACATTTGAAATTTTAAGAAATAATGAAACTATTACTGTTTTAGTTCCTTTAAATAAATAATTTATAAAAACAGGTCTTTTTCTTAATTGAAAAAGACTTTTTCTCTATATTAAAACATAAAAGTATAGTATAATTTAAAATTATACCCCTTTAATTAATTCTTTTTCATTTTTTATTTAAAACATAAAAATGTCGATATTAAAAAATATGGAGGAAATATAATGGAAAATATCAATGAAAAAGAATATATAGAAAATGAAGCTGAAGATATTGAAACTGAAAATGAAAATGAACAGCTTGATAGTAACGACCCTCGTTATTTAAAATTAAAGCAACGTTCATATAATTTTTTAGTTGATACTATCGAAAACTTAAAGACTTCTCCTCGTAAGGACGAAAGCACATCAAAGATTGAAATGTTGGAATTAACACGTAAATTATTTGATGCAAGAGATTCTGGCGATGAAGCAATCATTCGCAAAGCAACTGAAAATTTATTAATGTGTAAATATTTCTCTGCTTTCATAAATGATCAAGCTATTAAATGTCGTCAAATCAAGAAGGACGGAACTAAGTCTACAGTTTCAATTGAAGACTTTAAGTCTGAAATTTATTTGACTTGCTGGACTTGGCTTCAAAAATATACTGGCGTAACAGATTCTGGATATTTTTGTAGTCCTATCACTTTCGTAACTTATCCAATTTTAGAAGCTTGTAGACAATTAGATAATAGCTTAGGACATCCTATTACTATCAAATCTAACGCTACTCGTGTTTCAAAATTCTATAAGAAGGTTGGAGAAAGCCTAGATAGTGCAATTGAAAGAGCTCTTTCAAGTTATAAGAGAACTCTTGAAGCTAAATTTTCTAAGGAAGCTAAGAATTATATTTCATTAGATTCAACAGTATCTGATACTAATAACCGTTCTTATGGAGAGGTTATTGGAGATACGGTTGCTGATACAATTTCAGACGATAACAAGACAGATATTTTTGCTAGAATGCAGCAGGAAGAAATGATTCAAATTTTAACTAAAGACTTTAGTGAAAAGGAATGTATGATTTTCAAATCTTGTTTCTTCGATGGTGGCTTATATATGCCTGAACCTGAAAAGCAAAAGACAATGACTGCTGAAGAAGTAAATAAGGCAATTCGTCCAAAATACACTCTTTTGGAAGATGAATTAGGTATTTCAAAATCTGAAATCAAGACAACTTATACTAACTTAATCAAGAAGATTAAGAATGATCCGTATAAGATGGAATATTTAAATTCTTTAAGAAAGCACTAAAACATTAAGGGGAAATTTTAATTTCCTCTTTTTCTTTTATAAACACCTAATATTTTTAATTTTAAAAGGAGATTTTGCCAATGAAAAAGAAACATTTATTTTTAGGATTATCCTTGCTTTCATTAGGATTTTTATCATTAACTTCTTGTAATGATAATAATACGCCTTCTGAAACTCCAAGCACTGAACCAGTTATTACAGAAACGGATATTCCATCAACTGAGGTTCCACCTACAATAGATCCTGACAAACCTGAAACTGAACTTTGTGTAGTAACTTTTTATTTAAATGGTGAAAAATATCATACAGAAAGTTTTGTAAAAAATGATTATCTTGTTTTTCCAACAATCAATCCTGCTGAAGGGGAAGCTTTATCTGATTGGCAAGATGCAACCGGAAAAATAATTACTGCAAAACGTATTAGAGTAACAGATAATGCAGAGTATTATATCTTCTCTTACGAAGTAACTGAAACAACTAAATTTTTAGTAACTTATGTAACTGACGTTGCTTCAAATGCTACTTTAACAAGAAATATTAAAGAGGGATTATATGCTCCTGAATTAAAACCTGAAAGACAATATTATGAATTAGAGGGTTGGTACACTGATAAAGATTGCACTAAGGCTTATGATTTTGCCACACCTGTCGCTTCTGAAATAACATTATATGCAAAATGGAAGCAAACATCTTGGACACTTTATATGTGTAATGGAACTACCGAAGAAAATGTAGTTGTAGATAAAGTTGAACATATTAATAAAATTCCAACTTTAACTGCTCTTGAAAAAGAAGGATACCTTTTTAATGGCTGGGTTTATGCAGATGGAACTCCTGTTTTAAAAGATGAAGTTATAACAGAAGATACTTATATCTATGCTAATTGGCTTGAAATTGTAGAAGGTATGGATGTTTCTTATGATGATTGGTTAAGAGTTTCTTACGATGAAGTTGCAACCGCAAATTATTTCAATACTTTAAATGCTCCTGCTTATAATTATACTGATTATGAAGTTGCTAATTCAATTACTCCAGAGTTTGAAATAATCAGAAGTGAAATGAAAGTAAGAATATATTTTGATGGCAATATTTTAGCAGATAGAATAAAATCAATCACTCAATTAAATTCTAATTCGACAACAAAAATAACAGACTTTAATGTTTATTCGAATTATATTGAATTTATTGCCGATGGAACATCATTAGATTTTACTGTTACATTAAGTAATAATAAATCTAAAACTTACTTTTTGCCAGAACCATCTAATAATAAAGATATTTCTTTTGCTATTGAAGATTTAATAGTTAATAATCAAATGATTAATCAATATCAATATTACACAATTAAAACATCTTTAATTAAAGATTTACCTGAAGATGCTGTTTTAACAGTAGAATGTGAAAACGAGAATTTCTCTTATGATATAGAAACACAATCTTTTAAAATTCCAGGTTCTTATTTAATTGAAAATAGTAAAGAGTTAACTTTAAATTACAAAATGGTTGTTTCTACTAATGATTATTGTATTAAAAAATCTTGTTCTAATACTTTAAAGAATGTTCCTTACACATTAGCTCCATCTAAGGCTGTAGTTTCCGATAAAATGTATAGTACTACAACAGGAGAATATATTGGTAAAACTTTATCTTATACATTTGACGTTGAATTACCAGCAGATGCTTTCTCTATTGCAGATTTAAAAGTATCTTTAACAATAGATGGTCAAGTTTATACTGAAAATAATATTAAAACAATTTCAATCTCTGATGATAAAAAAACTGTTTATCTTACTTTCTATAACTCATTCATTCCTAAGTCACACGATGGTAATGTTGAATATGAAATAACATCTTCTAGTTTTAAATTAGATTCTGGAGATACTACTTTTGAATTTGAATTGCCTCAAACTTATAAATTTGTAGCATATCCAAATAATTTATATATATACGATATTTATAATATTCATTTAGGAACTGATGGCTATTTGTATTTTGATACAACTGTATATGATGAAGATTATGATTTAGCAAAACTTGCAATTTATTTCTATAAAGATGATGATTCAGAACGTATCGTTTATTTAACTGAATTAAATACTGAATCAAAAAATTTTGAGTTTAATACTAAATATAGAATTTACTCTTCAAAATTTAAAGATACCACATATTCATCATTCTCATTAGCTGATGTTGTAATTTTAGATAAAGAAACTAATGAAATTGTTAAAGTTAATGATACTTATGGCAATTATGGAACAACAATTGAAATAAAATAATTAAAACTCGCTTTTTGCGAGTTTTTTTTATAAAACATAAGATTAATGTATTCAAAATTTAATGGAGGAAATATTTAAAATGAAGAAATTTATTAACAAGACTAATAAGGGATACTACAATGCTAGAATTGCTGAAATCAAGGAAAAGATTTCTGATGATAATGTAGATGCTATGGCATTGTTAGATACACTTGCAGATGAACTTACTAAGGACGCTCAAAAGGCAACTGCTTCAATGTGGTGCACTTTTATAGGACAAGATCCATCAAAGTCTTTTATAGTTGTTGCAAAGAATGAAAGAGAGGCTCAAGAATTAACTCGCAAGTATTTAGGTATTACTGAAAATGACGAGCAAGTTGATATTGTTGTAATTCAAATCAAGGAAACTGTTGTTCCTCGTTCTGAATTAGTTCCTCAAAAGTAAATTTTAATAGTTAAAAGAGCTTTATAGCTCTTTTTTCTTTTTTATTTTTGCTAAACATAATAATAGTGAAAAAAGGAGGTTGATATTATGAAAACTGCATTTGCAAAATTATTCTTTGCTACTCTTGTTGCCTCAATCGGAACAATAGAAGCAACAACTGTAATGGAAAATTTAAACAATTCAGCAGAAAAAACCTCAGCTTATCTTTCTGAAAATCTTGATGTTTTAAATTCAATAAATCAACAAATGGGAAATGAAAATTCAATCTCATCTGTTGAAAATATTTTTAAAGTTACAGCAATAAATGAAGATGAAACAACTGAAATAGCCTATTTATCAGATTTTAAAAATAACGAAGGATATTATCTTTTGGCTGATGAATATAACTTATTAGATTGGCAAATAAATGTAGAACAACCATTTTATCAATATATGAATACTGATTATGAATTTTATTTTGATGTCGCTAGTACAAGCTATTACATCAAAAAAGATGAAACCTTAGTTTCAGTTCTAGGAGAAGATAATTCTTTAGAAACATTAGAAACAAATAATCCAGTATGGAAATCTCAAGATGTTAATTATGCTGGATACGGTTCATTAATAAATGCTGATGAATATATGAAAGAAGCTTATGATGATAAATATAAATTAACATCTAGTTCTAGCTTAAATTATATACCTAATGAAGGACAATTTGAATTATCTGTTTATATTCATAATGAAAAAAATGGAGTTTATTCTGAAGGAAATTGTGGTGTTGTTAGTGTTTATAATGCTTTAAATTGTTATAAAAGAAACGGCAAAATGAGTCAATTACCTTCTGAAACTGAAAAAGTTAAATATGTTGCTTCAAAAGAAGAACCTGATTTATATAATAAATATTTATCAAAAGATAATTATTTTGTAAATACAAGTTCAACTTTTCCTAAATTATATTTAGACACAAGAGCATCTGCTATAGATATAAACGGCAAAAGTGAAGGATTGACAGTTTTCCAATCAGCAAGAGCATTTGAAAAAACTGCTAAAAAATATGGTTATACTGTAGATTGTGATACTTATCCTGGATATTGGAAATTATATACTGATAAAGTTAAAAAGAAAATAGATGATGGTTATGCTTCTTTATTTTCTACAGGAACAGGTTCCTATGGTGCTCATACAATGTGTGTAACTGGTTATAAAGTATATGAAAAAACTGAAAATTTTGCATTTTTTACTTATACAAAAAAAGTGAATCTATTAGAAATTTCTGATGGACACCACAAAAACCCAAGATATTATGATGTTACTGCCTACAATTCATTAATTGCGGGTTATGTTATTATCTCTAGTATAAATTAGTTTTAAATGAGATTTTAAATCTCTTTTAAATAAGATAGGAGGAAATAAAAAATGAAAAGAAAACTATTGACTGTATTTTCAATGGTTTTCATTTTAGCCGGAGTAGTTCTTATTCTAACTTCTTGCAATTCAATTGGTGATGGTGCTAATGGATATGTTTCACAAGAGGTTGCAGAACAGGAATTCGGTCAAGGAGGAAACCGAGAACCTGCTGTTAATCATATCGCAAAGCTCGTTAATAAAAATGACGATGATCAAGAAGACGATGACGATGAAACAACTGAAACAGGCTCAACTACAACTGAATATAATCAAGATTAAATGGACAAAATAGTCCATTTTTTCTTTAACTTCTAAATATTTTTATTTAAAACATAATTTATTATGACAAAGGAGTTGATATTATGAAAATTAAAAAAGTTTTATCAGTTGCAGGCTTTGCATTAGCCGGTTTATGTGCAATAACACTAGCTTCTTGCGATAGCAAATATATAGGTGATAAAGATACAGCCACTATTCCAATTACCGATGTTGAACCAAGTGGCTCAGATATAACCCCTGTAACTCCACCAGTAGAGGAACAACCAGTGGATAATCCTAATGTTACAGAAACTCCAGTTGCTCAAACAACAGAAAACCATATTCATAAAACTTTCGCTACAATGAAAACTAAGTGGCCTGGATGTGGTGTTGAGGGTGAAGGTTATAAATATTGTACAACTTGTGGTGCTAGATTAGAAAACGTAACATTCCCAAGCTTAGGAGAACATAATTATCAATATTTAGTATCTAGAATTCCTACTAAGACTTCAACTGGTATTTTAACAAAACACTGTACTAAATGTTATGAAACATCAACAGTTGTTTTACCAAAAGTAGATGAAGAAAACTATACTTCATATACAAAATCCGAATCAGTATCACCTTGTACAACAAGTGGTATTATAGGTTATACTTATGAAATTGATAACCAAACTATTGATATTGGTTATATTTCAATGGAAACTTTTGATCATCATAATTGGACAAATTACACAATTGCAATCAATCCTTCAAGCTCACTTAACGGTGTTGCTCAAAGAAAATGCTTAACTTGTGGCGCTTTCGAAAATTATGTATTACCTGCATTTAACGAAGCTGGTAATGATGTTTATGATTTAACAGTTACAGTTGAACCAACTTGTATTTCTACTGGTAAAGGATATTACACTTTAAAAACTGAAACTGGATTAGAATTCGAAGCAGAATATGAAATTCCAACAAGTGATCACACTTATGGCCCATATTATATAATTTCTAAACCTACAATGTTTGAAACAGCATCATTAGAAAATCCTAGTGAAACAACTGATATGCATTCAAATGCTGGTCAAGCTGTAGCATATTGTACATATTGTGGTTTTGCTAACGGTATAACTTTACCACCACTTAATAGTGGATATTATACTGTTGAAAATGTTTCAGATGCTACTTGTACAACAACAGGTTTAGCTAAGTATTCAATCACATTAAAAGGTGAAACATTTACAATTGATTATGAAGTTCCAAAATTAGGTCACGAACCTGTAGCTAAATTTGATTATACATTCACTTATGCATATTCTTATAGCTATACTGATAACGGCAATGTTTTAACTGGTTCTAATACTTTCACTGTTGATTTAACTAACGTTGATGAAACAACAGCTAGTGAATATTTAACCGCACACGCTGATGAATTAAATGCACTTGCAACTTCTAAGTTAAGTGATGGTCAAACATTAATCAATGTTTCAGTCGCTGATACAAATAGTGATGAAGCATCTGCTTATGTAATTGTATGCGGTCGTTGTGGTGCAAGTAAATCACAAATGATTAAAGATATGGATAATCAAGAACTTGCAGATTACTTAAAGAAATGGGTAAGTGAAAAATATAAAGAAGCCATCGAAAAAGGCGAAATTTAATTAAAAAATAAAGGCTATTGAAAAAAATAGCCTTTTTTCTTTCATCTGAAAAACACCTAATAAATGTTAATACAAGACGTATTAAAAACATAAAAATTAATAGAGGTGTATAAAAATATGTCAATGAATTATGTGGAACATTTAGATAAAAGAAAAGTAAAACCCAAAATTGGAAAAGTAGTTTACGCAATCTATGATAATATTATTACAGAAGAAGAAGTAATTGCTTTATCCAATGATTTTTTTATTAGTAAAAATTACAAAAATACTGATGTAGCTCCTGTTGATAAGATATTATATGATGACTTTGAAACTCAATGGTTTAATACTTTAAGTAAAGCTAAAGAATATTTATCTCAAAATTTTGATATGAATATTTTCAAAGTAAGTGAACGTGAAGGCAACAAAGGTGAAAGATATTGGATTTTTGTTGATAAGAATGAACGAAAGCCAAGAAAGACTAAAAATAATGATACAGTTGTTTCCGATACCACAAACGGACCTCAAGTGGTTGAAAAAGTGGTAGAAAAAATTGTTGAAGTTCCTGTCGAAAAAATTAAAGAAGTAATTAAGGAAGTTCCAGTTGTTCCTGAAAATATGGTTTCATTAGAAGAAGTAAATGCTAAATTTCAAAATCAAAAGGAATATAATATTAAAATTACAGAATTGAAAATTCTTACCGAAAAAGAAACTATTTATACTTCAATCTATAAAGAGTATGCAGAACTTTCAAATATGAAACCTGCTCAATGTGTAGAAACAATTAAGAAAACTATTTTACCTAAATATCTAAGTTTACAGGATACAACAATGCAAAATAAAGTTCAAGCTCAAAAAGAACTAAAAGAAATAACAAATAAAAATAAAAGGAAAAAGTAGTAATTATGTCGTTTAAAATTATAAATATTGCTCCTGAACCTGTAAAAATTGGTGAGGGATTATATCAAGAAATTGAATATGAGGATTCAAATTTTAAGAAAAGAAATCCAAATTTTGAAACCGTTGGATATTATCCATCTTCAACTTCTCCACAAGAAATGCTTGTTACTCCTCCCCTTTTTACAAAGGTTTTTAATAGAAATCAGCCTAAAGCTATTAAATTGTTTTTTTCTCAATATAACAACTTATTAGTTTCTTGTAATACTGAAAATGGAAGTGAACTTTTGTTTTCTTTTACAAATCCAATAGGGCAAAACGAAATTGATCGTTTTTGTGATTATTTTTTCAAGACATTAGAAATACTCACCGCATCAAAAATATATTATTCAATTCTTGATTTTGTAAGAAATAAAATTTCAAAAAATATTTATGAATTATAAGAAGTAGTAATTGCTCAATTTCAAGCAAATGTTTATTATGTAGAACTTCATTATGCAACCTACACTTTAGGTTATAGTTTAATTGATAATGGTAATGACATTTTAGCAAATGATGAATCTTATTATTCTAAAATCAAAAATGAATTCAAATATTCTTTTGCAAATGATAATTATACAAGAAAATTTTCAAGCTTCTATAATCGAAAAAAATCTTGCTATGAAGCTATTTTAACAGTTGCTTCAAAAGATAATAAACTTAATATCACAAGAAAGTTTTACAATTCAACTAATTTGCAAAATCCTGATGCCGACTTTGAAGAAGAAAGAATAATCGTTGATGCAGATAATAATTTAATAACTGAAAAAGTTTATGGAACCATTAAAAGTTTAGATGGAACCAAAGTTTTAACTTCTCATTTTGATTCTTTAATAGATTTAGCTTTAAAAAATGATAAAGAACAAAACTTATTTTCTCTATTAAATGCTATAACTCAAGATTCCGAAAAAACACTAACTTACAAATTTGCAGACGATAAAAATGTAATAGTTTCTCTTATAGAAAATGAATTGAAAGCTGATTTTAATTCTACATACAAATCAGAATTAAGATGTGATAAAGAATATACTTATTCTCCTTCTGAATTTGATGAACAATGGGTTCAACAAATAAATGAAAAATATTACAATTTAGAAAACGAATTATGTATAGTAAGAGATGTTTTCTTTTATGAAAAATCTACTAATGTTTCACGTTTAGTTCAAGTTGATTATAAGAATGTTCCTGAAAATGTTGAAAGAATAGAATTTGAAAAAACATCTATTTCCAATAATAGAAGTGACCAAAAAGAAACCTATTTCTTTAAAAATGGATGCTATGAAGTTGTTACATTATCAGAAGGCAATTTTATGTTAAATCATACCATTTATGATGCTGATGGATTTGAATTAAAAAAATTTCAAACTCCTGTTCCTGGAGACCTTTACCAAGAACAAAAAACTTCTGTTGAATTTGTTTCCTAGGAGGTACTAATATGGATGACAAGAATTTAAAATTAGCAAACGATTATTTGTTTTTATCAAAATTAGTTTATAACGATTCTAATCCTAATTTAAATCTTTTTACATTAGAAGAATTAGATGTATGGGAAAAAGATATTAAAAATAATTTAGAAAAAGCAAAGGAATTCGTAGATTTATACAATAATCGTTTCAATGAAAAAATTAAAAATGGAATTTATGTTCAAGTTTGTGCTTCTACAGAAATGCTTGATTCGTTAATTGAAAATATTATTGAAATCAAAGAAACTCCATTAGAAACTAACGAAAATAAACAAGAAAATAAATTAGAACAAAATCTAGAATTTTCTAGTGATAAAATAGAAGGGTAAAACCTTCTTTTTTTATTTTAAAACATAATCATATTGATTTAATTGAAATATGGAGGAAATATTGATTATGGAAAAAAAGAATGAGAAGAATGCTTTTTTTGAAAGCTCTGCTTTTATGGATAATTATATTACCACTCGCTCAAGATTTTTTAACGGTAGAGAAAAGAAAATGTTGCATTGTTTAAATCCTGCTCACGCTGATGATAATCCATCAATGAGCTTTTATGAAAAGAATGGAAAGGCTAAAGTTCATTGTTTTAGTTGTGGATGTTCTTTTGATATTTATAATATTGCAGCTCTTGATTTACTTACCGAACAAGAATTAAAAGACGTTGAAAATGCTGGTTTAACAGGTGCTCAACAAAAAATAAAGGAATATACTAAGAATAATTTTAAAAAGGTATATAAATATTTAGAGGCCTTAAATACAGATCCAAATATCAAAGCTGAAACATTTAAATTTGTAGAAGCAAAAAAAGAAGTTAAGGATTATACTTCTTACTATAAGAAATTAGAAGAAGAAGGTTCTTATGCTATAGATTATATGGCTTCTCGTGGTATTTCAGAAAAAGTAGTGCGTAATGCAAAAATATTCTCTAATAAAGCTAAAAAATTAATAATTATCCCACAATCTAAGACTCATTATTCCGTAAGAAATATTACTCCTGGTATTCCTAAATCCAAGAGATATGCTCATTATGGAACTGGTCTTTATGATCCATCAAATATTTTTGGTGAAGGAATTTTAGATTTAAAACATTCAGGTGATTTATTGTTTGATAATGAAACTGATGCAGCCGAAAGAATTACATATTCTCATAGGCTGATTGTTCTTAATGAGGGAGAAATTAATACACTTTCTGTTTTTGAAGCAATTAAAGATGATGAAGACTTAAATAAAGGTCAAATAGTAGGTTTGGGTATTGGTGGAGCCACTAAAATTCGTCTTATTATTGATTTGCTTACAAAAATTTGGAAGTTTGTAAAAAACAAATATGGTTTCAAAGATGATGATAAGTCTGAAGCTGTACAAAAAGAATTTTATGATTTGATGTCAGGCTTTCATTTTTGTATTGCTTTCGATAATGACGAAGCTGGTCGTTCTGCAACTTTCGAGTTAACAAATTTATTAAATCGTTTCGGTTGCAATGTATATTCATTATACATACCTTCTAGTTATAACGATACTAATGATTATCTATTAGCTGATAGAAAATCTTTAGCTTCACGTCTTAGAACATTATATATGAGCTTTGTAAAGAAAGAGGAGACTAAATAGTCTTCTCTTTTATTTTATTTAAACATAAAAAAAGAAATAATATATTAGGAGAGTGATAATATGGCGAAGATTAAATTAAGAAATGGAAAAGAATTCGAAGATAGTGATTTAGTTGTTAAAGATGTTTCTAATGTGACATTAGATTTTGCAAAAGAAAATTGTGGAAAAAGAGTTCCTCAAAATCTTGTGGAATATATTGTCAATACCCTTTTAATAAATTCATCTGATGAAGCATTTGAAAGAACACATTTATTCAAAAAATTAAAAGATAGATTACCTGAAGCTATTCAATATGAAAATGGTCATCTTAATAAAACTAAAACCTATGAAACCATTACAAATATGATATATGAAGGCTCTAAGAAAGAAATTGCTTATTTTAATACAGATGGTTCTGTTAATGTAGCAATATCAAAAGATAGATATTTTGTAATTGAATTAGTAGAAGAATGCTGGGTATTAAAAACATTTAAAGAACCTTCTTATAATGGTATCGATATATATGAAAAACAAAAATTAGCTGCTATGGGTATCGGCCGTGACGATAGTAAAGACAAAATGTTTAAAGATGCAGAACAAGAAGTTTTTAAAACAAAAAATTTCACTACTGAAATGACAGAGGATAGAAAACAGCTTTTATCTAAAGTTGAGGCTGAATTTTCAGCTGAAAAGAATAATTTAATAAATAATGTTTCAGAGTATTATAATAAAAAAATAGATTTTGAAAAAGATAATCGTTCAAAACTATATGATAAAAAAGTTGAATTTTATAAAGAAAATGAAAAAGAAATTTTCAGACTTCTATTTAAAGATGAACACGAAGAAAAAAATGCTTTGCAAAAAGAAATAACCGAATTAATCAAAGAAAAGAAAGTGCTTCCTACTGAAGGTAAAACAAAAACTGAAATTATAACTGCTAAAAGAGAATATGAAAATAAGATTTTAGAATTAAATAGTAAAATTGAAGAAATTAAAAATAATATTACTGCAAAATTAAAAACAAAATATCATTTGTATGATACATCTCCTAAAAATATAGATAAAATCTTTTCTGAAGTTGAAAAGAAAGATCCATCTTCATCTTTAGTTGAAACTAATAAACAAACCACTTTACAAATTGAAAACATTACTGCTAATATCGATGCATTATATGAGAATAGAAAAGCTATCATTCAAGAAATAAGAGATAACCTTTTAGAAGCAAAAGAAAAATACTCTTCTTTTTTAGATAGTCTTGTTGAAGAACTTCCACCTGAGGAGCCATCTAAAATGTCAGCTTTGGTTAAAGAATTAAAAGATATCTATTCTACTGAATTTGCTAATGAAGATGAAAAAACTTCTGCTTTAAAAAATAAATATAAAGAGATATATGAAGAAAGCAAAGTTACAAAAACTAAATTAGATAAATTATGTAATTATTTAAATTTTCTTGATAAAAATAATGATAAAGAATATGATGATGTTTATGCTGATATAGTTGACTTTTTAAATGAAAACAAAGATATTGAAAACAAAGATAAAATCTGGGAAAAATTAAATGAAATAAATGATAGACATACTTGCTATGATGACTATGATCCATCTGAATAAAAGGAGGTTATAATATGACTTATTTAGAATACGCTAAATTTTTACAAGATAAATATGGAATACCACAAGTAAGTTATTTTTCTGATGAAGGCTTTTTAAATAATTCAATATCAAAAGAAAATGAAGGATTGTTTGTTTTTCACATTATGAATTATAAAGCTTATGATTTAGAAAATTATGAAACAGCCTTAAAAAATGATATAGAATATCAAAGACCTGAAAATTTATGCTATGGTAATCCTTTAGAAATTTTAGAATTAACTTTAAAAATGAGTATAGAATATGGTAATAATTTGCCTTATTACGCCAAAGAAATCGTTTTTAAATATATAAAGATAATTAACTCTTTATATGAACAAAAAGATGAATTAAGCCCGTTTTATAAGCTTATAAAGGATGACTATGATAAATATATATCTTTACTTTCACAAAGCTTAAATGTAGGTATTAAAAATTTTGATGACTTGTGTAAAAATAATGAAAGTGATATAGTAGAACAAATTTATAATGATTTTTTAAATTATCAAAAACAACATTTAGCAAAAAATCTAGGATAAAAATATCCTAGCTTTTCTTTTATATAAACACCTAATATAAGTTACAAGGAGTAATATCTATGGAATTAAATAACAATTTTACTTTAAGCGAACAAGCTGTAATGGGTTTAATGCTTAAATTTAATGAAAATAAATATAAAACAATTGATAATACACTTTCTAACATTGTTTTAATTAATAAAAAACTTGGAAGAAAACTTACTTTACAGCCAGAAATAGATAAAGTTCTTTTATCTGTATATGAAAAAGAAAATAAAAAAAGTGATTATGAGCTTTCATTTACAAATGAATATAAGTGTTTTAAAGATGGCTCAATGAGAATTTTTAATTATAGTTGTTATGAAAATAGCGAAAAGACTCTAAATTTACAATATTCTTATCCTGAAAATAAAGATTATTTTAACAAAATTGTTCTTAATTTTTCTGATGGAGAAGACAAATTTAAAGGAGAATTAGAATATGATGGCTATTTTCCTAAAGCTAAAGAAACTTTAACATTTTCTAAAAGTCAACTATTAAGCTTAATTGAAGATTTAGAAGAAAGTGAAAGAAAAGAGATTGCTTATAAAAAAGTTACAGAAAGTTCTTTAAATAGTTTCTTTCTTGAAAATAATATCTATTATGATGATGATAGATTCGGCGTAGTATTTGAAAGAAAAATTTTAGAATTGAATTTTATTATAGAAGATGCTGTTTTAAATCGTAATACTTTCGATTACATTACAAAGCAAGCCGAATTCAATGTCATTGCACAACATTATGAAAAAGAAATAGAACTTTTTATGCACCTTTATATGCCAATTTTCTTTACAATTGCTAATTATATTTTGGAAACAAACAATACATTGGAAAAAGCTTTAATTGAAAAGAAGATATATCCAGTCAATGCCATTGACAAAGTTGCTTTTATTTGTGATTTCTTTAATTTTTCATCACCTGATTTTCATAAAATTTTAGCATTGGTTGTTGATGAATTAGGATTTTAATAATTTATAAACATAATTTTATTAAACAACTTTTAATAGGAGGAGAAAAATGTTTGACAAGATTAAAATTAATTATAACTTATATGTAGTAACAAACCTTTTAGAAAAGCATAATATCATTTATGCTAGAGAAGATGATAACATCTTTATATTTGATTATGAAGATTATGATGAAGTAACTGCTATTTTAGATGGTGCAAATATTGATTATGAATATTTAGGAGAATATGTTGAAACTGAATAATCATAACAAATAAAAAAAGACACTTTTGTGTCTTTTTTATATTACTTCATTTTGATAATTTGAAATTAGTTTAAAATCTCTAGGACTATAATTAGGACAATCAAAATTGTCATTTAGCATAGCATACTTTAATTCATTTTTTAAGAAATGACGTGTCTTTCGATTACATTTTGTTCTTACCTTTTTATCATTATAAGAATACTTCTTTAATCTAATGACCTCATCCATACTATTTTTTAAAAGTCCCTTAGAAGTTAAAAATAAATTTTCTATATAATCACGTCTGTAAGGCTCTGGTAAATCATAAACTTTAACATCATTGATATACCAATCGTTAATATTTTCTAACTTAACACCAGTAAGACTTATACCTCTGTGCTTTGTTTTTAAAAATAATTTCTTTAATTTGATTTTTTCTACGAGTTTAGATTTTCTATTCATTTTCCTCACCTCTTAAATCTTTCTAATCCTCTTATGTTTTCTTTAAAACATAATAATTGTTGTATTTCAAATATATAGAAGGAGAAAAATATGTTAGAAGAAATAAAACAAAAAATTGAATTATTAACAAAATATTTAAATAAGGCTGCAATGGATTATTACACTTATGATAATCCAACTATCAGTGATGATGAATATGATAAATGCTATGCTGAATTAGTAGAGCTTGAAAAGAAGTATCCACAATTTAAAGTGCCTGGTTCACCAACTGAACGTGTTGGAGATAAAGTCTTAACAAAGTTTGAAAAAGTTGAGCATAAACAAAAAATGTTATCTATTTCAGATGTATTTAATACTACTGAAGTTGAAGATTGGCAAAAGAATATGGAAAAGGAATATCCTAATATTACTTATTGTGCTGAGCTTAAAATTGACGGTTTATCAGTATCTGCAATTTATAAGGATGGTGTTCTAGTTCAAGCTTCTACAAGAGGTAATGGTTCTGTAGGAGAAGATATTACTAATAATGTAAAAATGATAAATTCTATTCCATTAGTTTTAAATGAACCTTTAAATATTGAAGTTAGAGGCGAAATTTATATGCCAAAAGCATCTTTTGAAGAAGTTAACGCTTCACGATTTGCTCAAGGTTTAGAATTGTTTGCAAATCCTAGAAATTGTGCTTCTGGAACTATTAAGTCTTTAGATCCTAGAGTTGTTAAGGAAAGAAAATTAGATAATTTTATGTATCAAATTATTGATCCTGAAAATTTTGGTTTAAAAACTCAACACGATGCTGTAATGTATTTAAAGAAGTTAGGTTTTAAGATTTCAAGTGAACCGTTTGAAACTAAGAGCTTAGAAGAGCTTATGAATTATATTGAACGTTTTAGAACAGAAAAAGATACTTTATCTTATCCTGTAGATGGTATGGTTGTTAAAGTAAACGAATTCAATGTTTATAATGACATTGGCTATACATCTAAAACTCCAAAGTTTTATATAGCTTATAAGTATCCTGCTCCAATGGCTGAAACAATTTTAAATAGTATTACTTATCAAGTTGGAAGAACTGGTAAAGTAACTCCTGTAGCAAACTTTAATACAGTTAATATTTCCGGAACTGATGTTTCTCGTGCAACTTTAAATAATGAAGATTATATCATTATGAAAGATATTCGTGTAGGTGATACAATTAGAGTTAGAAAATCTGGTGAAATTATTCCAGAAGTTGCAGAAGTTGTTATAGAAAAAAGACCTGCTTCATCTAAACCATTTGAATTTATAAAAATGTGTCCTTGTTGCAATCAACCTCTTCATAAAAAAGAAGATATGTCTGATTATTTCTGTTTAAATGAAAATTGTTCATCAAGAAGAGTAAATTCTTTAATTCATTTTGCTTCTAAAGAGGCAATGAATATTGAAGGCTTAGGAGATAGAACTTGTGAAATGTTCTATGAACTAGGTTTACTTACAGACATTTTATCTATTTTTAAATTAAAAGAAAAGCGTGAAACTTTACTTAGAATAGAAGGCTTTGGTGAAAAGTCTGTTAATAATCTATTACAGGCTATTGAAGATTGTAAGAAGCGTGATGGAGCAAATGTATTATTTGCATTAGGAATTAAAAATGTAGGATTATCAACTGCTAAAGATTTATTGGATGTCTTTGAAAATATTCCTACCTTATCTACCGCAACTTACGATGAATTAATTTCAATTGATGGAATTGGTGAAATTGTAGCAAATAGTATTATTGAATATTTCCATAAGAATACTTTTATTTTAGTTGATTTAATGGATTTAAATATCAATTTACATCATCAAATTAAAAAGGCTGAAAGTAATGCTTTAAATGGCGCTACATTTGTAATAACTGGAACATTAAGCAAACCTAGAAAAGAAATTGAAGATTTAATCACTAGTCACGGTGGTAAGGTTTCAGGCTCTGTTTCTAAAAAGACAAATTATTTAGTTTGTGGTGAAGCTGCCGGTTCAAAGCTTACTAAAGCTCAAGAGATAGGGGTTAAAATTCTTTCTGAACAAGAATTATTAGATTTAACTCGATAAAAATTAAAGTCCTTTCGAGGACTTTTTTTATTTTAAACATAAAGCAAGTAGAATATTTTTCTATAGAGGAAAATGTTTTAGAGAAAATTTTTATTTACAATAGTTGAAGGCTATAATATTAATAAATAGCTCGTAAATGCTTTATTATAGTGTTAAACTCTCTTAGCTGAGTTCCTCAGCTAAGATCCTGTTAGGAGAGACTAACAGGATCGAGTTACTTTTCTCGTAATTCAAAAAGAAACTTTAATTCTACAATGAATGAAAGCTTATTATTATTATTAAAAAGTTTGTAGAAGCTTATAATAAGTGTTAATTTAAAATTCATTTACGCAGAACGTATAAGCTTCCAGCTTCTACGAGCTGAGTAAATGAATTTGATCTTATCCTTATAAAGATAAGATCGAGTTCATTTTCTTTTTGAGTTTTAAAAAACAAGATTGCTTAATGGCAATCTTTTTATTTTGTGTAAAACACCTAATATTATATAGAAAACAAACATTTTGTTTAAAAATATTTACAAAAATGTAAGGGCTTGATATCTAAATAAGTGCGTAAATGCTTTTATCAAGTGTTAACATTAACCCGATCCTTCAAAGAAGAAGGAGTCGGGTTGATTGACCTACGGTCAATCGATTTCCTTTTGTTTTCTAGAAAGTCATCTTTTGTTTTTATAAAGGTGACTTTTTTTATAAACGTAATATAAAATGTAAAAATAAAATACGGAGGAAATTATGAAATATATTGCAGGACAAAAAGCATTAGCTATAAATGTTTTAAATAATAAAATGGCTATATTAACAATAGAGGGTATTACTCCTAGTAGCATCATAAAAACTAAAAATGATATATCTTTTACAGAAGATGGTTTTCCAAAAGGATATAAGTCATATTCAAAAAGAGTTTTAATTGAACCAGGAGAAAAACAATTTTTTAGTTGGCGTTTAATTGATTGTGATTCAAGTGTTTTAGAAACATTATCAGAAAAAATTAAATTAGCTCACTCTTTAAAAATATAAGTTGTCAATAAAAGACAACTTTTTTCTTTTTAAACATAAAAGTTATTGTCTTATTAATAATTAGGAGGAAAAAATTAAAATGGCATTAGAGTTAAGAATTAATAATACAGTTATTGTAAATCGTGTGAAAAAGTTTTCTATAATCGCAGATCATCTTTTAACAAATCCTGATACTGATATTTCAAAGGTTGAAATTATATATCAAGATAAATATACAAAGCCTACAATCATTTGGAAGGCTTCAAAGAATGTTGAACAAATTAGAACTCTTGATAAAAATTATGATTATCCTATTACAAATGCTAAGGAATTAGGAGAATTCTTTAAAAAAGCTCGTGTTGCAGTTATTTGCTACGGTGATGTAGATTTCTTTTATTCAAGAAAGGGTGCAAGAGATTTTTATTTAGATTGCTTCTATAATAGTGATGGTTGCGAACGTGATAGATACGCAACTGTATTGGGTGATCTTGAACCAGATGATTGCTATGTAGCTTTCGATGGCAATGATGACGAATATCCTTATAAGAAGTAATTAACATCAGTTGTCTACATTTTGTGGACAACTTTTTTATTTAAAATTTAAAATAAACATAATTAGATTGTTATAATTTTTATATAGAAAAAATAACTTGAGAAAAATTTATAATAGTCAAAATGACGAAAGGCATAAAACATTAAATAGGTTCTTGACTACTTGCTTTATGTGTATAGTCCAGAAATCAGTAACATATGAAATTTATTTCATAAATTTCATAAGTAACAGATTTCTGATCTTTATCATTCTGATAAAGATCGAGTTACTTTCTCAAAAAACGAAAAAGATTATCATATGATAGTCTTTTTTTTATGAAAACATAACAAAATTGTTTTAAATAAATTAAGAGAAAAAATACGGAGGAATTTATGAATGGTATTTTAAATATAAAAGAGCTTGAAAGGGTATTTACTAAAAATGGTGCATACACTTTCTTGTTATCATTAAAAAATAAAGGTTTATATGCGGGTTCATTAACTGCATCAATGACTAAAAAGGAATTAATATATATTATTTTTGAATCATTCTGTCAAGAATGGATTCCAACTATAAGAGAAACATTTGAAGCTTCTGAAAAGTATAAGACTTATAGTCCTTCATATGTTAAGAGATATATTAATTCAGTTCAAAAGGAATGTAAGAAATTAAATATTGACCTGAACGAAAAATATGCTCAGTTCGATACAATTAATTCTACTTGTTTCCCACCAAAAACAATGTCGGTTACAAGAAAGTCTTTCAAGGATACAATAAAGAAGACTAAGCGTGAAGCTGAAATTGCTTGTTGTCATAAGAATTGGGCAATGGCTAGAAGTTTGGCAGCTGAAAGTTTACTTTATAAAAACATTCCTGACTTAATTCCAAGCTTTGGAAATGTAGCTGGTGCAGATGTTTGGCTAAACTGTATGTCATTTGATGTAAAGAATTGTGGATATATACCTCAAGATTTTATTGATGCACATACAACTAAAGAAATATCTGGAGTTGAATATGCTAAAAAGCATCCTGCTGAATTAGCAAAATTCTTATATGAAAATCAAAATGTCCTAAGAACTAATGGACTTGATCCAAATAAGATTAAGAATTATAGAATTTTTATTATTTCAACTAATCCAGATAAGAATCAGATAGATTTAGATGCTATGAATGAAGCAATTAAAAACACTGATTTTAGTAAATTAATTAACATTAAATTTGAATATGCTAATCAGATACACGGTACAAGTTGTTACGTGATATTCTACTAAAAATGAACGAGAGACTTCTCTCGTTTTTCTTTTCTAAAAAGAAGTTAAAATGAACTTTCAAAAACATAAAATGATAGTAAACCGAAAAATAAAACATAGGAGGATTTTAAATTATGAATGACATTTTTGTTATAAAGAAAAATGGTGCTTTAGAACCTTTTTCTAACGAGAAAATTATTAAAGCGGTTAATAAAGCTCAAGCTAGAGTTGATGTTGAATTAACAAAAACAGAGCAAGATTTTATTTGTTCTTATGTAGTTAAAAAAATTGAAGATAATTGTCCTGAAATAGAAGGACAAATTAGAATGGGTGTATATGAATTACATCCAATTGTAGAAGAAGCCCTTGAACAAGTTAATAAAAAAGTTGCAAAATCTTATAAAGAATATCGTGATTATAAAAAGCAAAATAATGAAATGCTTGAAACTATCTTATCTGAAAATGAAACTCTAGAAACTGAGGGTAATAGAGATAATGCTAATGCAGATTCAAGACTTATTACAACAAAACGTTTCTTAGAGGGCTGTGCTTTATCAAAGGCATCATATCAAAGATTTTATTTATCTCCAAAAGAAGTTCAAGCTAA